>Ga0209415_10000992_pt1 | contig 54027 bp, 37 predicted proteins | sample PeaSoiSIISIP2007_FD_187696 | JGI IMG/M metagenome (GOLD analysis project Ga0209415, IMG submission 187696) | Peat soil microbial communities from Weissenstadt, Germany - SII-SIP-2007 (SPAdes) (version 2) | ecosystem: Environmental > Terrestrial > Soil > Wetlands > Peat | place: Germany... | reverse complement strand
CTGATGGGTCTCGATCTGCGTGCGCTTTGCGCGGATGACGAAGCTCAGATTGTCCACACGTTTCTCGAAGCGATGAATGAAGCCAGTCCAGCGTGGATGGCGTTCGTCCGTGCCCGAGGCGTCGGGGACCATGTTGAGGAAGATGCTCGCGCCCAACTCGATACCTTCAGACGAGGTTTTGACCGGAACGATTGAAGGGCAGCAGAACAATGCTCTGTGGCCAAACTGGCAGGTAGTCGGGAATCGTTCGTGAGATCACCAACACCGCAAACTGAGTGCCGTTCCCAATAAATGGTTGGGTTCTGATCCCAAAGGTCTCGACAAAAAACGAGGGACTAAACGAGGGACTACAGCGTGTTTCTTGCAGGAACTTACAGGTGCTTAGGTGTCATCCGTGCGCGTGTAAGTTTTTTTAAATCAGTTTCCCTTTGAACTCATAACCCAAAGGTCGGTGGTTCAAATCCACCCCCCGCAACCAACCTCAAGCACTTTCCCTTCAATCACTTGAAGCTGTTTGCCGCAACCTCCCAGAAGCCGACTTCTGGCCCGGAATAACTTCCGTTTGGCCCGTCGTTCCTGCCACCATCGGCCGTTCGCGAGACGGGCGGGCCGATGTGTGGTTGTGCCCGGTTTCAATCCGGTCCTTGAGGTCGAAGGCGGTTCACAGAAACGCGGCGCCTTGCGGAGGATAGTGGCAACTAAGTTGGGCGCGATTACTGCACGGTAAGAGTGACCGTGCCGGCCGCGGTGACGCCTGAAGTACCGGTTACGGTGATGGTATAGGTTCCTGGCGTAGTGCCGGATGTGCGACTGTTGCAGGTCGAGCTGCCGCCGCCGCACGCCGTCAACCCGGCCGCGAGAGCTTACCGCAGCGTAGTTATTGTCGCCTGAGTAGTTGGCTATCAAGTTGGTGTTAAAGCCAGTCGTCATGGTCCCGGCGGGGACGGTGATGGTCGCGTTGCCGCTAGTCAGCGTCGCTGCCGCGGAGTTGTAGCTCCCGTCGGTTAGCGTCGCAGCGCCGGTTGGTGTTGGATAGCCGGGCCCACTGGTCACGACCATTGCCAGCGATATTGGCTGCGACTGGACTTCTGGCACTAGATAATTTCCGATTTGCTCGTGATCCACCCGCAATCACCAGCAAAGCTTGGGGAAAGCCGATTTCTCGCTACGAATCGCGAAGCAGCGTTCAGACTATGAGTTCAACTCGCGATGGCATCGCCAGCGCCACTGAGGTTGGCGAGTCGCATCTCAGAATATTTACGAGATAGGATCACGCCGGGCGCTCCGGCTCGGAGAGCTGCCAGGACTGCTTGTTTCACGCTTTGCGGCGTGCACTTGCTGTTATTGGGTTCGGTAGGGATATCGATATCAATGCCCGGCCAGATCAAAGTGTTTGTGTCGGCAACGCCCTCTAGTGCGCGTTTCGTCTCGCGGAAGACGTAGTCCGGCGAAAGGCCGGTCTGCGGAACCTGATCATAGCTGCCCTCCTTCAATCCCATCACCGCGTAGTTGAAATCAAGCAGGCCCTGTTTCGATAGATCTCCATAAAGTGTCGATCCGGCGTTGTCGGCGTACAGCGCCATCCGCTCTCCGCCGCAGTTGTTGTACATGACGACCTTTATGAAATCGGAGTAGTTCGAGAGCTCACGAAGGTCCTGTTCGGCGCGGTAGATCGGGTTGAAAGAATTGTTGTGCCAGATGTGCCAACCGACTGGCACTGCCGGCTTCGCTGTCTTTACCGTTTTGTAAATTGCGGCGTAGGTCTCGCGCAGGCTATCGGTCCAGAGCATTTCCCATGCGGCCAACTCGGGATAGCGCAACAGCAGCCGCCAAAATTGAACGTTGTAACCGTCCACTGGGCGTTTGCCGCTGCGGGAGGAGCGCACGAATTTTTCCAGCTCCAGAAAACCCTGGCGGGCGCGCTCCACATTAATGCCGCGCTCTTTTCCTTTGGTCTGACAAAACTGGCAAAAACAAGTGACGTTGCCCGGATCGATGGGAGGCGTGTCGTGCGTGGCTCCCAGGCTGTCGCAAAGCGCGCCTTGCCGTTCCGATCCCCACATGATTCCATCGATGTCGTAAGAACGCGCGTAGTCCTCTACCAGGCCGGTCAGGAAATTCCGGTACTCGGGATTGTTGACGCACAGCGTGTCGGCGTTCCGCCCGTACAGATCTCGCTCCTGCAGTTTTTCGATGTTCGGCAGGTCAGTCCGAAAGACGTCCTCGAGCCAGCAGATGACCTTCATGCCGCGCTTCTTTGCTGCGGGGACAACTTCGGCCAGGATATCGAGGTCTCCGTGGTCGGGCGCGCGTGTATCTTTGAGTACTGTATTTCTGTAGTACTGAGGATGAGGAGTGGCGAAATTTCCGCCGTGAAAATTGAGATCGTACTCCTGCTTGCCATGATCGGGCAGGGGCTGGCCCGGAATCTGTCTTCCGGCGATTCCGCGACCGTAGGTGAAGACCGCGAGAAACAGCGTATTCACGCCGGCACGTTCCTGAAGCACATCGAGGACTCTCTCGGTGCCTTCATCTACAAAGGAAACCGCTCCGACCTGGATGCCGATCGTTCTGGACGAGACAGCAGCATGGCCTGCAGTTGGCATGGCCAAGGCGGCGCCAGCTCCGGCGGAAACCTTCAGGAATTCCCGGCGGTTCAAATCTGTTTTCAACATGGACTACTCCTAGTGTTTTTGGTAGCAGCCGATATCTGTCTTGCCGGATTTGACGCGCGGTGAACCTTCAAGGTCCTGTTCTCCCACCGGTACTCCGTCAAGCGTGCCCGCAGCGATCGCGGGAGAATCTGCTGGCAGGTGAAAGTCGTTCGCGCTGGCGTCAATAAAATGCGGGTCGAGAAAGCGCGAATGACGGTCATTCTCCGTGGACTCCACATACTTGTCGAATCCTGTCACCGTGGCGGAAGCTCCTCCCCAGGTGCTGGCGTTCGCTCCGGAAGCACAGTAATAAAGGTTGTGATCAATCACGGCTGGCGGCTGGTCTTTGTCGACCTGAGCTTTGGCTAGCGTGAAGAGGCAGCGGGGCCCTGCATAGACGATGTTGTTCTCGAAAACATTGTTTGCCATGTTCCATTGCATCTGAAACTCACCCGAACCGGTCGCCGACGTATCGTTCTCGTAGAGTGTATTGTTCACAATCTTTGAGCGCTCGGTGTGCCCCCGCTCAGGCGCATACCCTCCGATGGAAACTCCTGCGGTATGGCAGTGATAGATAAGGTTGTTTCGCGCAGTAATGTAACTGGTGGCGCGGTCCTTATGCTCACTGGCCAACTCGATTCCGAAATCCACATTGTGAATGACGTTCTGTTCGATCATAATCCGGGTTCCACCATCCACGTAGATGCCATCAGAATTTTCATCGTTGCCGTATGCCGGATTGCCGCGGGATGTAATGTTGTAAACCAGATTGCCGCTGACGACACCATCGCGAGCCTGGTCGACGGCAGGGTCGGGCGCTGTTCGCTCGAAACCGATGACGTCAATTCCGATGTTGTTGTTGTCGTGTACCACATTGTGCGTGATACGGAAGTTCGTGACGTTCCCGTTGACTACCAGCGACTCGCTCGAACCGGTTTTAAGGTGATGAACCTCATTGCCGTCGATGATCAAGTCAGTGATAGAAGTTTTGACGTCGGTACCATATACGGCAATCCCAAATCCATTGCCGCCGCTTCCCGGAGCATCGCGGCCTTCAAAGGTGTTCTCAATGTGATGGACGTTGTTCTTTAGCAGTTCTATATGGGACCCGGCTCCCATCACGCTGATGCCTAATGGAGCGAGCCGATGCTCGGCAGTACGGAAGTTTCGGATTTCAAAGCCCTCGATTCGCACGTAGCTTTTGTTTTCAATCGTTAGTAAAGCGCTTCGTCCGGAGGGCGTGAACCGCGTTGCGTCCAGAACCGCCGTTTCGCCGGGATAGCTTCGAAAAGTAATGAATCCATCGCTCGCATTTCCCGATGCCTTGATGCTGACCAACTCTTCGTAGATTCCACCCCGAACGTTTATGGTACTGCCCGCCAGCGCGGTGTCTGCGGCGTGTTGAATAGTGCGCCAAGGCGCCGGTTGAGTGCCGGGGTTCGAATCATTCCCGGTCGTCGCCACGTAGAAGGAGGAGTTTCTTTGTCCGAACGCGGCGCAGACGCAAGTAAGCAATAGAAACAGGATCGAAAACCTCATGCTCATAACTCCCCGGCGCCGAGTGGGCGCCTTATGGCGGATGATCGATATCGTTCTTTGTGGCTTGTTCAGTACGAGGCCCACGGATTTACACCAGCGGTTGATCAGGTTTGTAATTATGGCGCAAGGTTAGCGAGCCATCGGCATTCACCTTTTGCCGGCATGCCCATCGGACCGGATAACGCACGCCCTTCACTTCGAGTTCAGCTTTGAGCCGCAGTCCCTCCCATGGGACACCCGTCGGCAACATCAGCATGGCTTGATGAACGCCGGTTGGTTTCGGGTAGCCGGCGTCGACACAACCTGACACTCGAATCTTGTTGTCTTCGCTGGATACTGTAAGCCGTAACACTCCCGGAACTGGCGCGATTCCGTCGTTCGTCAATCCCAGAACCAGACCGTTCGCTCCATCCCGCTGGAAGGTCCATATAAACGAGGGGCGGACGCGGTAGCCGATCTGACGGCCGATCTCATCGATCGGCCCGGGAAACTTCTCGTAGTAGCTCGTAATGCTGCGGGCCGATTGGTTGTGCCAGCTCCAAACGGATAGATAGTTGACGCCCACGTCGGCCACGTGAGAAATGATCTGCTCGTTGTACGTAATTCCATCTTCGTCGATCTGAAGATCCTTCACATCGCCGGTGGTGAACCCGACTTCGCAGATGGCCGCGGCCCAGGGTGGACGGTAACTCAACGCCTCGATCTGGGTGTTCTCAATGAAGATCGTATCCGTGCGCAGCCAGTTGCCGGTGCGCATCGTGCGATCCACTAGATCTGCGTTGCCCACGTTGCTGAAGTCGGGCTGCGTGTTGGTCGCCAGCGGTACTTTGGTCCAGTGTTCGAGTTGCATCTCGAACATGGCGGCCCAGGTCTGTTCCGCGACCAATCGGCTGGGGAAGGGATTGCCCTCGTACGGCCAGGTGTGTCCTTCGCCCCAGAAGCCGTACATCATCGTGTCCATGAACTCGATTTGCGGATGACCGTTGAGCTCCGCCGCCAGCAACTCATTCAATTCGCGAAACGCAGCCTGATATGCCGGGTGATCGTAGCGGGGCACGCGGTTATCTTTCTTGTAGCGCATTTCCGAGGGGTTGCCCTTCCACTCGCCTTTCAGCTTTACGTAGGGAACTTTGTTGAGCAGAAAGTCCGGCATCCCAGGATCGGGAACGTCGGGATTCTCCAGTTGAACTCGGAAGCCGATGCGCTTGTCGTAGCGGCGAGCAAGGTCAAACGCAATCTTCCACCACGACGGGAAGTCGAGCCGGCCGGGCTGCTCCTGCACCTCGCGCCAGTTGGGTCGCAGGTAGACCTTCTGCACGAATGGCAGTTTTACCAGATCCTCCAGAGTTTGTTCCTGGGTCTGGCCAGGGACGTTGAGTGGCCCAGTATCGTCGGAAAGATAAACAATGAGACCCATTCCATAATTGCTGACGATCTCCCTGGACGGCGAAGTGATCATCGAGACATCGCTATCGGGAATAACTGCGCATGCACCATACTGAGGGAACGGTCCTTGATAAAGCCGGTCGAGAACCGGAGGGCCTGATCCCCAATCATATTTATCCCAATTGTGTTCAGGGATGGAGGCGTTGGCCCGGGCGTTTAACATACCGACGGCGAGTCCTGTTGCGGTCGCGGACTTCAAGAAAGTGCGTCGATCCATGAACTGCTCCAGTAATGACAAAGGTTCTTATCAACTAGTGCGGTACCGGAGATAGTACATCAGATTCGAAATAACACGAAAGTGTACGAAATAAGTCGAAATCTCCCTGCCTGGCAAATGGCGCAATACCGAGGTTCCGCGCAGTTGACGCCAAGCGCTTATGGTTGCCAGTTCGCGGTCCTACCCCGGATCGGTGACCCCATGTCAGCTTGTTGTTGGGAAATCAGGCAGTCCCTGGTTTGGATTGCAGACCCAAAGATCCCTTTGCGCCCACAGATGAGGTGACACAACGGTCCTGCACCTTGACCTGGCATAGCGATGATTTCCCCGGATTGCCCGCTACTCAAGCGCGATCTTAAAGACCCACAGGTGAGATGGCGGTGTGCAAGAGCTCATTGCACTCGTTCTGGCTATCAACAGCAGAATCGCTGGCGCCCGGCGGCGGAGGCCGCACGGAATAAGTGAGTTGATATAGCCTTGAATGACATGCCGGGCGATGGATGCCGGCCACTTCAACGGAGTTGATCTCCTATGCGCAAGATCATTTCGATATCGTCCGTTCCCCTCCTTTTACTCGCGCCCTTCGCTTCGCCACAGGCCACCAAAACGCCGGTCAGCCCGCGCGGACCGAGTGTCGCCGCTGGCAGCCAGGGCGTCGTTGTTTCGGGTAGGCCTGTCGCCACTGCGGCCGGCATCACGATTCTGCAACAGGGCGGAAACGCCGCCGATGCAGGCGCAGCCACTCTGCTGGCACTGTCCGTAACCTATGTAGGCGCGTTCTGCGTGGGAGGGGAGGTTCCCATTCTGGTCTACAGCGCCGACCAGAAAAATGTGAAGCTGCTCGAAGGACAGGGCGAAGCCCCTCGCGACCCCAAAGCCATCGCCTGGTACATGGAACACGGAATCCCCGACGGCGACGTCAAGGCAGCCGCCGTGCCCGGCACCCTCGATGCGATCGTCACCCTACTGAAACTCTATGGAACGAGAAGTTTCGAGGAGGTCGTGCAGCCGACACTCGCCATTCTGGACGCCGGCGGCCCCAGTTGGTATATCGATACCGGCAGCGGGCAGAAGATCGAAACCGGCGTGAACTGGCAGGCGGATATGGCAGTAACCTTTCGCAAATTGGTCGAGTCAGAAAAGGCCGCGAAAGGCACGCGGGAGCAGAAACTGCAAGCCGTCTCGGACCGCTTCTATCGCGGCGACATCGCCGCCGCCCTCGAAGCCTGGTATATCGAAAAAGGCGGTTTCCTTCGCAAGCAGGACTTTGCCGCGCACAAAACTCCCGTGGTAGATCCGCTCAAAACCACGTACCGCGGCTACACGGTATATAAGGCAGGTCCGCTGACGCAGGGCCCTTTCCTCTCCCAGACCCTGCGCCTGCTGGAAGGCTTCGACCTGAAGAAGATGGGCTTCAATTCGGCGGACTACATCCACACCGTGATTGAAGCGGAGAAACTTGCGCTGGCAGATCGCGACGAGTATTACGGCGATCCGAACTTTGCGAAGGTGCCGATGCAACAGTTGCTTTCCGATCCGTACACCGAAATGCGGCGCAAACTGATCGATCCGAAAAAGGCATCTCTCGAGCTCCGGCCAGGCGACCCCTACAATATGAAACCGACCAAGCCGCCCACCATCACTGGGCCCTGGCATGGTGGAACCACCGTTATGTGTGTGACGGATAAGTTTGGGAACGTCATCGCGGCCACTCCCAGCGGCCTGTCAAGCACAGCGGGCGTCGCCGGACGCACGGGCATTATTCACGGAAGCCGGCTCAGCAGCCTGAACACATTTGCGGGAACGCCCGACGTGATCCAGCCCGGCAAGCGGCCGCGAATTACGCTGAGCCCCACGCTGCTTTTCCGTAACAATGACAACCACAACCAACCCGTAATGGCGATCTCGGTAGCGGGCGGCGACCAGCAGGATCAGGCCGCCATCCAGGTCATCCTCGACTACGTGGAGTTCGGCATGAGTCCCGAGGAGGCGTTTAAGGCGCCGCGCTTCTCCACCGAGCATTTCATCAGCTCCTTCGGCCAGGACCGTGCCAGCCTGGGCAGCCTCTCTGTGCCCAGCACCCTCCCCGAAGCGGTGAAGGCCGACTTGAGAGCTCGCGGGCACGTGGTCACCGCCAGCCGCGGCGGAGTGGGTGGAGTGGCGCTGATCGGCATTGACCCCAGGACCAAGCAGGCCACCGGCGTGGGTCCGGCCGCCGGAAAAATGGAGTAGACTCCGTATACCTCGGCGTAGCGTTCTTCGGGTCGCTACCCCTCTACGGTCCATGTGCGCTTCATCGATCCCGACTGCAGCCCTAATTCTTCCCCAGTAATATCCGCCCATTGCCGTACCTCTGTGCCGATAGGGGGTTCTCTCAGCGGTCGGGTGGGCGGCCCAACAAACGAGAACAACTACTCCTATCCGAACGGGAAGGGCTGTCGCCTACTTCCGAGATGAAGGTCGGCGGATTTTGAGGACTACTTGATTCTTCAACCTCGTACACCGATTTGATTTGTACCGATGAAGTCGTTAAGGAAGCATAGGAAATCGGACTTCAATCACCAAACGCGAATAACAGCCGAGATCTCGCATGCAATTATTGAAACCTCTCCACTGCAATTCTCTGCTTTACTGGCGGGATTCGGTTTGAGCAGTCTTACTACAGTTCCGGGAAGATCGCTCAAACAGCAGACGAGTCGAGCGACCCGGACCAACTTTCGAATGTCCGCCCTCTCCGCTCGTCGTTTTTGAAAAACGCCAGGTAGGTCATCACGTGATAGCCCACAAAGTGCTTCTGACCGGGATGGAACTGTGCAAGCTCGTGCACAGGACGCCATGTTCCCGAGTTGATGTATATCTGGTCTACAGACTTTCCCATTTGTTGGACCGATTGCAAGGGGACCAGTTCGTAATGGTGGGTATGACCATAGACAATAAATTTTGCCCAACCTTGCGAAAACGCAGCCTCGTGCAGAGCGTAAGGGTAGAAACTCGCTGCATTCCCCCCCAACTTCGCGCTGAACCAAGCCGCCACGTCACTCAAACCCGCGAGAGAAACGTCGCCGGAGATTTCGAGCCCCAGTTTCAGCAATGCCGAACTTGCAAAAGGCCGCGATCTCACGAAATCTACCGAAAGAAACCGGTGCACCATTTCGTTCCATATCTGCTTGATCTCATGCGCCAGTTCAGGGCTGCAAGTGTTGGAAACCAATCCATCCACCCAAATTGGTATTATCGAAAGAGGACGGACATTGTCGATCTCTTTGAGCCCCGATTCGCACGCGGCCGGGAGTTGCCCTCCAAGTCGCCTTCTGACCTCGACGCCAAACCGGTCTAGCAACTCGATGACAATCGCGTCGCCCAACGACGATGCGTCGCGGCCGTGCTCAAAGTTGCTCGGGTCAAAAATGTCGCCGTGTCGGGCGAATACGCGGTGTTCCCGATAGATCTGTGTCAACACCGCCGATTCAGTCGGGTCATGGGGAAATGGGGCGTTCGCCGGTGTTTCCAGTCCTATGGCTTCGGCAATTAGCTTCCTTACGGCGTCGAACTGAGGGCCCCCGAGATGGTAAAACCAATCATGGTTACCCACCAGATAGTGGATTCTCACAGGCACGGGGACTCTTTCGCGGGCATTCAAGTTCCTTGACACGAGCGCAACCTTGCCTTCTGATGTGGCCGGAGGAACATTCATTACCCTGGGATCGCGCAGGCTTTTGAGAACATCCAGGGAGCCTTTGTTGTTTGCGATGATATCTTCGGTGATCCGGGTAACCATAGCGACGAAACGGGGATCATCCTGCCTGCCCCAGGGTCGGACATCGGCAGGCGCATCGCACCAGCGCGTGGATCGGATTACGTCTAGGATGTCTCCCAACAACACGAGATCAATGCCTTCCAACGGTCGGTATTCGTCATCACTTCTCCATGACGCGTCGTAAGCCAAGTCCCGGAATCTCTCGCGAAACACCTTGAACGCCCCTGTTTTTATGGTTTCGCCGGATGTTCCGTCAGTTAAGTGAAGGTCGCTGATGATGACTAGCATTTGTTCTGCCTCTGTACGTCAGAGCTGAAATGGTCCAGCCGGTGGGAGCTATAATCCAGATTTTTCTTTTCCTTCTCGGCACGATCCTGATGGTAGTTGCATATTTCCTGGGAAGCAAGAAAGCCACCTCAGAAGAATTCAAGCTGATCACGATTGCCACCGCTGATTTCACAACTATCATGGGTAGGGAAAAAGCGGACCATTGGGAGTACGTTGGCTTTTCCACAGAAGGTCCAACAGCCGTAACGGTGCTTCTCAAGAGAACGCAGTGATTTTGGCCAAGAGCTAGTGTTCCTCCTTATGTGGAAAAACCTGGGGTGCCGCTTAGAGCGGTTCTGTACATAAACGGAGTTCAGCCGTTTAGGGGACCGGCTCGCTTGGTTGGGCAGGTGACCCGATGATCTGGTACAGACTTTGAGAATGACTGCTGCAATGGACGGGGCGCACCGCGTTGGTAATCCCGGATCGGGCTTGATCCCCAACACTGCACGCGGTAGAGTTGCCGGCGGAGATAGCCTGCTCGAATGACATTCGACACTGAACAAGAGCTCGTGGATCGACTACTGGTTCTGTTGGAAACGGATGCGACGCGTTGGGGTCCGGTCCGTGTCGCCTCGGGAGTTTTCTACTCGCGCGGTCGGACTGATGCTGTCGCTCTCGGAGATGGTGACATTCTGATCGCATTCGAGGCGAAGCTCACCGATTGGAAAACCGCGTTGCAACAGGCCTACAGGAATACCTGTTTCGCGCATACCTCTTACGTCGTGCTTCCAAAAGCCGCCGCATTAAGAGCGGGCCAATATCCAAAAAGCGCGGTGTCGGTCTTTGCTATGTAGACGGGCACAATGTGGTTGTTCTACATGAATCGCCGTCAAATCAGCCGCTGGAGCCGTGGCTTGCGACCGAAGCGATTACAGCAACCGCCCAGGAGTGAAACTGCGCCCTTTGGCTTCGCATGCCAGACTTTAAGTTAGAATCCGTCGCTCGGGCGATCTGCAAAGATGGTGAATTCGACTATGGCTGCGGAATCACAGAGGGCTCCTTCAAAGAAACCTACCGGATCGCCAAGCCGGACGGTACACGCCTAGCGCTGAAGGTTCTCAAGCCTGGCTCGTCTCCCGAGCGCAGCGAGCGAGAAGTTGAAGCGATGACGCACTGCACGCACGCGAACATCGCGAAGCTCCTCGTGCTTGCGGTTTTCGAACACGAGGGTCAGAAGTACACATTTCTCGTCGAAGAATTCACGGACGGTGGAACTCTCGATAGCTACTCAGTGCCGGCTCGCTCGGTCGCGATGCAGTGCTGAATCTGGGTGCCGTCTTGATCGAGGCCATCGGCCATATCGCGGCGAATGACTTGGTCCACCGCGATCTGAAACCTGCGAATATCATGTTCCGACAAGCTGGAGGCGAGCCAATTGTCGTTGACTTCGGCATTGTGCGCGATCTGCGAAAGAGTCCCTTGACAGCTAGTTACATTGGCATGGACACGGCGGGCTGAGATTTCCTTCTCGCGCGACGAGTCCGCGACGTCCTCGCGCTCCCCTTCCGCTCCCCGCGAGGTCTTCCCGCACTGCTGGAAGAGATCCTTCGCCATAGCCCGTTTGCCCAGTGCACACGAGAGGTGATTTAAGACCCTCTGTAGTGATTTGGGGAGAGAACCGGCGTCAATCCGAAGTTTAGTGTGGCCATGCTGCTCATGTTTGGCGTCCACGACGACCATTCGAACGCGGCCTGTGCTGCGTCAGGTAGCGCTTCAGAGATAGCTGACATGTAACGGTGCCGATCGCCGGTTTTGGCGAAAAAACCCCTTCGGACGTCTTGTTGCACCCTGATTGTTCGAGATTCAACGGCTGCCTTGCGTCGCCGCATCGAAGGCCTTGCCATCCCACCGATCGCCGGCAACGGCGAGCGAAGTGGTGTGGACCAGTGCGAAAGTGAGGCCCGAGCAACCCCGAGCTTTCCTGGCGGAATCCTGTGGGCCAATATGAAGGTGACGGAACTGAACCACTTTCATCCGAGAAAACATTAAGGAGATCTCCAATTGCGCTGAGATTCCCGAAAACACAAAACCATACGCTCTTGTGCGGGTCATTGAAAAGAGAAATATGGAGAACGGAGAGCTGGACTAGGGCTTGGTATTGCCGTGAGCAACCGCTAGAAGCATGGGCCGATCAGAATCTCGCCGCCACCAAACGCGTGTAACCTTGCGGCCGCCCATATGTTCCACAATCACGCCTTGCACTCCCTCGGACGAAGTCCCGAGCAAGCGCAAAACCGACTGCGCCCAATTCTTACCGTCCTCACGTGGCGGCCACAACTCAAGACGGACGTAGTCCAGACACACGCGTCCCTGGGACGGTTCCTGACTAGCCTCCAACAATCCCCAGGCGCGAAGCTGCTGCGCCGCATGGCGCAATGCCAACAACCGCTTGGAGAACCAGTAGTCGAGCCACTTTTCACGTTCTGCTGGAAAGTCTTCCGCGAATACACCTGCCTCTTCGCATGCCAGCAACCATTGCCTGCGCCTCGCGATCAAAGCGACCGACTCTGCTCCTACCTCGGATCGAAGATCGAGGTCGTCAATCGCAGTCCCTTCTTCTTCTAACTTCTTAATCCGTCCATAGTCCTCGGGCGTGATGAAGGGAGACTTGGCGGTCCGACAGAAAAGCCACGGGCCGGGTTCCGGGTGCCATGCGCCGCGGATCGACTGTAGCTGAGTAAGGGCTTTCCGGAGCGCGTCCCACGAAACCGCGAGAGTATCCCCGCGCCCCATCATCCCGACTCTGGCTACTGCGCCAGCTTGTAGCGTTTCTCCTGCCTTCCGACTCCACTCGGAGCGGAGTTGCACATCGTCGGACTCATCCGTCGCGGGAGTGACGTAAGCGATCACATCCCCTCCCTCGCGCCCCTGTTCGATAGCGGCAATGATCGCGCGCCCTTGCTCGTTCTGGACCGCGTCATTGAGGAGTAGTGCCAGAGCCTCACTCTCTGAACCCGATTGCACGCCGGGTAGAGGGCCGGCATGAAGCGGCAGGAGCTTGATCACATAAGGCCCGATCCTAAGATCTGCTACCACGAAGTCAAGCCTCCGGTGCGCACTGGATAGACGGTTCGCATGTCCACGGTCGGTCCGCTCAAGTCAACAAATCCCCCGATGGTTTGCCCCCCTGGTCCGGCCGCTGACTGCCATTGAACATTAGGTCCAGAAGCTGTCGGATTAGCCGTTCGCCAGGCGTCCCAGGCGGCTTGGGACTCCGTCAAGAAGGGGACCAAACTGTTAAAAGTAGTTTTAGGATCACCGGCAAGCTCCCATCCTCCAAGGTTTGTGCCAGCCGCACTTCCCGGAGTGGTTGGGCGAGGCCCCGGACTACCTTTTCCTTTCCAGGCCCATTGCTCGTAGGCATTATATGTGACTCCGCCCAGCGTTCTGGGCGAATCAGCAGTCTGCAGCAGATGAGTGGGCTGGTTGCCCGCCACCAATTCCGCCTGATGGGCCTGAAGTGCTGAGTCGAGATGCAGCCCGCCGACTGGAGAGACTTTGCTGCCGCCCTCTTCGTGCAATAGATGTCCGATCAGCTTGCTCGTGGCCAACGGAGAAGAGGAGGGCAGAGCCGCGGAGGCCTCGGAGCGAAGTGCCATGGTTCGCAGCCGCTCCAGCATATCCGAGTCGACTCCGGCAGTCCGCAGGAAGCTGAGCTTGTCTTCGAGGAAAGCCGAATTTCCAAATCCCATTTCGACCGCGCGAGTGATGAGGTCGTCCGGCATTTCGAAGCCTATCGCCCGACCGCCTGAAGGAGATCGTTGGTTGACAACGTTGGCGAAGTCCCTGGCCTGCGCAGTGTCGTGAGCGGTAGGGGTCGGCGCTTTTGCGCCCCCGGCGACCGCCTGAGCCCGTAGTAGTGAGGCTCGCTTCTGCGCGGTGATGTCGGTTCCCTTCACACCAGAGGTAGCGATCAGCGCCAGCTCGTCTAACTCGTGCCCCACCGCGAAGCCGATATCCTCTTTCGCCAGATTTTCGTGAATCTCGATGCTCGCTTCATAGTTGGTGGAACCGCTGGCACCGGTGGTTGACCGGATTTCCATTCGTGCCGGGCCTGTGTCTAAACCGTGAACACTCGTCGGACGGTTCTCAGTGGACTGGATTTTGACCGGGATGACCATCTCCTGCCTAGACCCGGAAGCAGGTACTACAAGTTCGAAGCGGGTTTGCGGCCCGGTGCTGGGAGTACCCGTAACCGGGCGAAGGGTTGCGCCTTCGGCCAGCTCAATTCGTGCAGTAGACTTCGGCTTGGTAAAGACCTGCAGAACGCGGTCTGACAGACCGGACGGGCTGCTTGGCCCGCGCTGGCCCTTTGGGGGAATGACTTCCAGGTATGCCGGGCGCTGGCCCGCACTCGTGCTGGGTCCGTAAGAGCCGCGCGTTCCGGCGGCTTCCGGAGCACCCGCTTGCAGGGCTTGAGCAAGTTCCTCCAAGCTTCCGGGGTGCGACCGTGCTCCGACCACGAATTGCTCGCCATACCTTTGCACGAGTGCGGTGGCGCGAGCCGGATCCTCCCGCACGAGGGCGGCGACCGCCTGTACCTCCTCGAGAGAAGATCCCGCAAGCCTGGATAGGCTCGGCCCTTCGAGCACGCTGAGCATGTGCATTTCCGAAGTCGAAAGTTTGCTTCCGATGTCCGGGCCCACAACGCCCCGCACCTGTTGCGTCGTCTTCGCCAGGTCATGGGCTCCCCAAGCCAGCATGGTGCCGTTCAAGAGCAGGCCTGCCAGGATGCGGGTAATCGCGGACGCTTTCGCATCCGCACTCCCGTTACCATCCAGAATTTCGGCAATCTGTTCGGCGCCTTCGACCGCAATGAACACCCCACCGATGGCATCGGTGGTAAACCCAGCGTAGAGGACAAATCGGCCTACCTTGGTTAGCGCCGCTACCCGCGGACCATACCGGAGAACATTGGCCGCGCCCGCTAAGCCAAGCAGACTACCTGCCAAAGACGCGATATTGATTGCGATGCCGATTCCGCTGGGATGAGCCTCCAGGGATTGCTGATACAAACCGGCGCCTGCCGAAACTGCTCCGGTGCCCGCCGCAGCGAGGAAAAAAGCCGGCGCCAGAGGTTCCGCTCCTGGGACAATCGCCGCCAGCACTCCAAGGCCGGCCAATCCCAAAGACTCCCAACCCGCGATCGACGAGAGACGCTCGGTTACGCTCGCCCCCGAAGTGGGTACATTCCAATCCCCGGTCTTGATCCCGAGATCATTCGCGGGAATCCGCAACCGGATCAGGCCATCGGGATATGAATTGCCCTTGGAGAAGTCACTCAGCGCCGCGCTGAAATTGGCGCCTCCATAGTCCCTTCTTGGGACGGCCGGGGTTATATCGATGATCTTGGTGTCGGAGCCCGATGCAGCGATCCCGGTAAACAGCGACAACTCAGTGGTTATTCCTGTTGCGGTGGCAACGTGGAAGGCCGGCACGAAAACGGCGCTCTTCTCAGTTATCTTCTTGAGTTCGGTGCGCGCATCCTTCATGTAGCTTTGAAATTTTGAGACCTCCTTGCCCTCACTGGTAGTAAGGATGACCTGCCGGTAGCGGGCCTTGGCCACTTGCCCGACGGAGTCATACATGATGCAGTAGATGTCGACGATTCCGGAGTTAACAACCTCCCAGCTGGTTGTCTCGTTCGTTCCCAGGTTGAATCCTTCCATGCCGCCGACCACGCCCCGAGTTCTACCGAAGTAGCTCTGCGTCGGGTACTTGGATAGGTCGTCTGGAACCGCAACCCATTCGTAGCGCGTCGCGGTGACTCCGGCGGGCGGATGTGCAGTGTACTGGTTCGCGGGAGGATTGCCGCCTCCCTTGTCAACCGGGTTGGTTCCATTGAGGGAAATGTAGGCGGTGCCGATTCCAAATTGCTGATCGACAACACCGAGATGAATCCTCATCAAGTTCTGGTATTCGAGGCTGGCGAGATATCCTGCCAAGTCCGTTTTCCCGACCTTGTCCAAGCGTTCTGCTGCGACGTCGGTCGGTTGGCGAACCGTGATGCTGTCGTACAACACGCCATGCTCGCCTCCCTGAAGGCGAACCGCCACGGCAAACTCCCACTGGCCGGGTACGTCCAAAGTCCAGGCGTGGCTGGACCCAGTCCACCCTTGCAAGCCATGGAGTTTAGTGTCACCTGGCTTCTTGACATACCAGTTGCCACCATACAGGTTGGAACGTGAGCCGTCTGAGAACCACCGCTCCGGGCCGCGGACCTGGAGCTCATAAGTTCTGCCCACGGTATGTAGACCCGGCGGTTTCACCAAACTGTAACCGTCCTCTGGTTCCAGTTCCCCGGGCTCGCCAATCCTGGCGCGAAGGTCTTCCTCTTCGTCTTCAGCCGCGCGTTTCAATTGGCTATCGGAAATTTGAACTCCCCAGCCCCTAATCTTTTCGCTGAGTCCGGCGATTCGGCGGTCGACGTCAGCCCGCTCGCTGGCCGGAGCCTCACCGTCGTCAATGGCCTTTTGGCGCCTGTACTGCTCGCGCAGTTCGCTCATCGTCTTTTGGTATTCCTGTTCGCTAACCGTCGGAGGCGCTGGTTCTTGACCCGTTCCACAGCGCCGCAGCCCCAAGCCTCCCCTCTTACTCGGACGCGGATCGAGTCGGGTGTCGGGCAGGATGGCACCGACTGCCGAAAGCGTGGCATCCGCTTCGAGGCCCTCTGCGGCGGGTCCTTCCACCCCCGCCCCGCGCTGTTGTAGCGTGTGCGCCAGTTCATGGGCGAGGAGCAGATCACCCGAAAGACTGCCGGGACGGTACTGGCCAGCGCTGAAGGCAACATCCTGCCCCACCGTGAAGGCACGTGCCTGGTAGGTGCGCGCCAGGGAAGCCGCGTTCGCATCGTCGTGCAATCGCACATCGCTGAAGTTGGTGCGGAAGCCGCGCTCCATGCGGGTACGGACAGAGGGTTCGAGCGGCCTTCCGGCAGATAGCTGCCCGCGAATTGCGGCGGCGCTGCCGGGGGCGGCGGGCGATCCGTGGCCGTCGGCACCCATGCGCTGGGCTACGGCCCCGTCGCCAGGCTTGTCGGGCACGTGGTCGTCGTCCACTCGCCAATCGATCGAACCCGGTACCTGTACCTCGCGGCGGTCGACCCAGACCTGAACGGCTTGGCGTACGTGATCAAGAATTGCCTGTTCGATCCCCTCTCGGTCGGTTCGCTGAGGCCGGGCGTAGAGGGCGATGGCGTGCTCGATGTGGGCCGCGGATTGCTGGCGGTAGTAGTTGATCCAGAAAGCGAGATAGGGACAATCGCGGGCCGCTCGCCCCGCAGGGGAGAGGATCTGCTCAGCGGTGCTTTCGATGAGCGGAGCCAGGTGGTCCATGAACTCGGTACGATGAACCTGGCCCTCGCCGACCGGCAGATCGTCTTCGATAATGATGCCGTAGCTCGATCGGCCCGAGACCGCGTCGTTGGCGGCAGCGTTTGCGCCGTCCTCCTCTTTCGTCGGGGTCGACGGTGGGTTTACCAGCTGAAAGGCGATGTGCTCCACCGCTGCTCCGGCTGCTCGCGGCTCGGCAGCCTTCTGGCTAGGTTTCGGAACGCCAGACTCCTTTGCCGGCTTGGATTTGACATCCAGCAAGAGAGTTAGCCTCTGTGAGTTGCAGCCACCGTGAAGCACCAGGGACGCGAACGGGATGGAGGAAGAGCACTGTCGTTCGCAGGCACGGTGACCGATGCTTCACCCCGCTGCAATTGGCGGAGCACAGTGCCGTAGAGGGCGCGGCCTCGGCTCGACACAACCTTCAGATCTTTTTCGTCGAGCGCAGGTGGAATCGGTAGCACGAGATGCAGAACCTTGCCTCCGCTTGCATGAACTGCGAACGGAGAGACGGTGGGAAAGGCGAATGCTGCGAGTTGACAGAGGAGTTCAAGGTCACCACGGTGATCGGCCAGCGAGATCGATACATGCGCCTCACTACCAAACGCCGCACCTGTTCTTGACGCAGCGATATTGACTCCAGCTGACGTCACCCTGACGATGGGATGCGCCGTCAGTTCAGTGGTGACGACGCTTCGCAACTCGACGAGATGAGTTTTCTTTAGAATGCGGCGACGCCAGTGGAAGGCGTAGCGAAGCGCCAGGCCTGCTAGGGACGCCACAGCCAGGGCTACCGCTACTTCGACGCGCAATCCCTTGAGCGGGTGGCCATCGGAGAGCCAGAGTATCGCTCCCACTTCGATCATCGCCATCCAGCGGGCTTGTGAAATTCCCAGAAGATGCGGACGTGGGTCGAAGCGGATACCCTCCAAACCAAAGCGGAGAATGGCGTACGCGGCCAGGAACCAAACGACAACCGTCCCTGGATGCGCGTATCGAAGGGCCAGCATTCCGCTAGCGCCAATCACGAGAAGCCCAAGCATCTCGACAGTCTGAACCGGGAAGAGTCGAACACCGACTAGATCGCGAGGAAAGCCATCCTGGGCGGCGGCTTCGCCGTAGACGATTCCGATCGAGGCTGGCTGCCCGTAACAGCATCCGACCAGGGTGCAGCCGGCGCGGCCGGCAGCGAGAAATAGACACATACCGACACTTTCGATGTCGAGATAAGCGGCGACCGGTTCATGCAAAATCCGGAGCACAGCGGCCGAAGCGGCCAACGCGAACCAGACGTGTTCCAGAAGCACAATACGCTCCTGCCCGGTAATCCACCGCCGAACATGGGCGTAGACAAAGAATGACAAGCCTGAGACCAAAGCCAGGATCGCGAGCACCAACAGCGAACGGCCCGTCAGCAATCCGCCGGCCAGTATCACGAGCAACGCTCCGTAATAACCGGCAACGCCCGAGACACGATAAGTAGGGACATCCCGCCCCAGGCGTTGCAAGCGAGGGCGTGGCAGCGCATCGAAGAACGCATTGATCGAAATCACGGTGAACAACCTCCCGATCGGTCAACCGAAAGACTCACGATGATCGGCTCAAACTATCGGCGGCGCGAAATTCCTCCTCCTACCCCAGCCGTAGAAACACGATCTCGTTGGCGTCGATTCCACCCTCAGTGAGCAGGGGCTTCTCCTTTGCTCGAAGCTTCGCGAGACTGCGGGCTGCGCCGGCCGGCAGCAGTTTCGCTTTCACGAGTTCCTCGGCGATCAGATTCATGCGTTTCTGCGCGTCTGCGTCGGGCGAAGTTTCAGCAGTCGCGAGTTCCACCAGTCCGAATTCCCCAACTTTCTGCAGAGCGCTCACTTCTTGTGGCGGCACGCCACCGGTGAGTGAGCCGTCTGCGGCGAAGCGGACCAGCAGGGGCGACGGTGTGGCGATCACCGTTCGATTCGATTGATTGCCCTGCCAGGGCACGAGTCGCGCCACGCGCGGCTGCGCCACGGCAGGGGCCGGGTGCGCAATCGCGGGGTTTGGATTTTCAATCAAGATCGGCGCTCCCGGAACAATGACGGTCACGGTCGGGTTCAGCTTCGGGCCCAGGGGCTGCGCGGCGAGCGCTGACTGGCTCGTCACCGGGTGGGTCGGTCCTAGCGCAGCCAGGATTGCAGTCCCCTGATCCACGCGGCTCGCGACCAGATCGGCCGCCTCACCTTGGACAGAAAATGTACGGGCGTCGATTGGATCCGGGACATTCAATGCTTTCCAGCTATTCACCACTGGCGTGAGCGTGTCGTTTAAGACGTCCGTCGTCTTCAACGCAAAAGTCACCTCTCCCACCAACTGCCCCTTTACCCGGTCCAGTTCTGTCTGGAGCGGGATAGTTGATCCGGGCGTGGTGACCACCTTGACGAGCTCTTGTAGAAAGTCTTGAGTCGCCACCTCATAGACGAAGTGATTCACTTTCTCAATCTGGGTAAGCAGAACAATGATGCCGTCCACTCCGGGCAGCGCCAGGTCGGGATGGATAGTGGGCAGCACCTCGGAGGTCGCGCCGGCCGTCGGCGGGGAGATTGGCTCGATTGCCAGTTCAAGCTCCTTGAGTCGGCCGAGAGCGAGAGTGTCGCCGTCCTGCTTGGCGGCATCAGTGCTGGCAATGGCTCCGTAGAGCACATTCGGACCGGGCTTTATGTTCGTCCAGTCCGTGTCGATCGTGTTGCGCAAGGTCAGCAGGGTGACGATGCCGGGCGCGAACTCGGGCACGTCCACCCGCTGGAAGGCTACCAGGTCTTTGTTGAAGTGGGCGTTGCTGTGCAGAGCGTCGAGTGTCGGCTTCAGGGAATCTACATTGTTGAGCAGGCCGTGCCATAACTGGTACCGGCGCGAGGGCACAGGCGTGACCACGATGTCGGGATGACACTGCTTGGTTCGGCGACGCTGGAACAGAACCCAGTCGAGCGTGGCCTGAATTTGCAGGTCGTTGCTGGGGGGCGGAAGCGGAGGAAACAAGAGCGTTGAGCTTTGCGGCTCGAACTGCTGGTCGTTGATGGCCTGTCCAATTTTGTCGAGCGCTTTCAGGGCCTCGACGTGCCACGGGTTCGTGGGCTGCACCACATTGTCGTCCTGCAGAAAACTGGCGGTACCAAGTGTGATTGATGTCGTCTGCACCGGAGCCCCGGGAGTATCGCCGGTGGAGGTCTTCACGAGTTTTGCGACGATCTGCTTCGGAGTGCCGGACCACGTCACGCTCAGGTCGAAAGTAAGTTGGGCCGAGCGATTGATCAGCACGACTTGCAGTCCCGGATCCTGATTCGGCGGAGTCGAAAGCAGCGCTCTCACATCCAGCGAAATGCGGCTCGTTTTGTCCTGACTCTTCCCTGCGCCATAGGTGAGTGTGGAGAGCGTTCCAGTAAATGTTCCGGAGAGGAGAGTGTTGTAGCCAGACACAACTGGCTGCTCAAACTGCAAGGTCCCATTGAGGAGAATGTCGCTCGCGACCACGACCTGGTTGATGAATTCGGCGCCTACGGCCCGAAACTCAACCAGGGACTGTCCGGAGGAAGTGGAACTGAAAGGGTTGGGATCGCAAGTGGCGGCTAGCCATTCATTGAACGACTCGGTGACCGCTGCCGCCGCCGGCGCTGCGACTGCTTTCGATGACTCGCCAAAGACGACACTTCGAACCGCCCGCATCATCACCGGATCCACCGTTGCGGCAAGATTCGGCGTCAGACCACGAAGGTTCGATTGTTCGAGATCCGCGGCGGTGAAGATCTGTACTTTTCCCGACTGCGGGGCATCGATGTAGGCCGCGCCACGGAATTGCAGGTCCGCTGACGCAAGGTTCGCCTGGTATGCTGTGCCCGCCTTCGGCTTCTCTTGTACGACTATGCCGTTGGGAACCAGAATGTCCACGTTCGGCATGTTCTTCGGATCGTCCAATCCCGCGACCAATGAAATCCGCTCCATGTGCTGAGCTTCTTCGAGCGCGTGTTGCACGTAGTCGGGAGTAACGATGCAAAAGCGGAGGTCGACGCCTTCTCCCATCCATTGCCGAACCTGCTGGTTCACGGTCATCGCGTCGCCGGGAGTGACCGGCAGATAACCTGCGCTCGGGGTTTCGATGATGCCCTGCCGTATCAGCAGGCGATCGAGAGTCTGAATCACGACCGCCTGCTGGGCTTGCGACAATCGCTGCAGCAGGCCGGACACGTAGGCTGCACCGCCAGTGATGTTAATGTTCGCGTTGGTGGTGTCGACCCTGGCGAGAATGAGTTTCTGGCTTGCAACCTGGTAGTAACGATTCAGCTCAGAAATAGCTGCGCTGGCTTCGCCGACCAGGCCCCGAGTTTGCTGGCAAGGGTCGGTGGTGCCGCCTTGAGGTCCCGACTCAAGTCCGTCCCGCAGCTGGCACTGGAACTGCAATACCTGCGCCATGAAAACATCCCAGGGGCGCATCCGCATCCGCCACTGCCAGTAACGCCGCGCCGGAGGATCCATGCGCTCGCGCCGTGACGTCCAGGCATCGAAGAAACTCGCCGCCGATCCCGTCCACCCTAATACGCCGAGGGGGACACAGATGCCGCTGGGACCGTCCGCGCCCAGGCACCAGGCATCCGACGACAATCCTGCTTTGGAGATCAGGCTCCCGGTGACGTTGCGTTCGTCTTCGAAATAGGCAGATGCTACCCGCGAGCGAAGATGCTGCGCGGCGAGAGTGACTGCGGTGCTCAGCGGCAACGGAGTAGTAAGAATCAAGGGTAGAAGACGCACGACAATGCCCTCGATTACGTAAGGTCGATCAGTGCTGGTGACGCAAGCTTCCTGGCAGAGTTTGCCGTAGACGTCTTCTTCTCCGCAGAAGGCTTCGGCGTGGGAGATGCAAAGTAAATAAAGATTCGTCGGATTAACCACGCCGCTGCCGGGATCGGAGGTTGCGGCCACGCAATCCGCGAAGGCGGCTCCCGCCGTGGATTGCAGCGCGGATCGCAATTGGGTTGAAGCATTTGGCAGCAGGTCAGGAATGTTGAGGGTCTGAGCCCCGGTCAACAGCAGCACCTGGCCTTGCGGATCGATGGCGAGACCTGAGCCGAGCAGGATCTGCGTGCCCGATTGCAACTCAGCACTGAACCCGTTGGCCACGCCGGGGCCGCCAGCCTGATTGGAAAATTCAATCAGCGTGCGCAAATATCCCTGCTCGGTCTGCAGATCGGCGGCGCGCAGGAATTTCCCGTCAAAGTAGTTAAGCCGCGTCAGTGGAGAGCCGGAGGGGATGATCGTAACGCCGCTCGGAGCGGTAGTCGCTGCGATCGAGCCAAGGATCGGCGATAAGGTCTTCACCATCGGCATGGGCATCATTTTCTGTGTCGGCATGGCTAGCTAACCCCTTTCATGTAGACAAAATCCTGTCCGTCGGCAGTGTCGGAGGTGCCACCCAGCGGAATCGAATTTGTGCCGAGTAACGGGTCGGACCCGGTTCCTCGCACGATCAGGCGCAGAAGGACTCCAGTTGCGGGTGCAGCATGCAGCGTGAGCGTGATCGTTTTGGAAGCGGCCGTGTATATGGCCGCGTCGACAGCGATGTCTTGCCAGCCCGCGGTCCCGGCGGGATCCAGAAAGGTTGCCGCGAACGCTTGCGGCTGCACCGTGAGTGGGTTGAGGTCCGTATCCGTCGTGAGGGTGACCTTCGTTTTTGCCACCGTCACTGACGCCGCCACAACTTTCGGTCCGGTGCTCGCCGGTGTGGCAGGGTTGTCACTGAACGCCGGGCCGCACAACAACTCTTCGATGGTCGCGCTCGCAACATGCGAGGGCCGCACCGATCGGTCTACAGTGCCTCCCGTAAGTACCTCCGTCCCGCTCGAGTTATCCAGCGTGATGTCCTGAATGTTGGCCAGCACAACGACTGCGTCTTCGCCGGCAGGGAAAAGTAGTTGGGTGGAGCCGTCGGCGGCAGTGGCCGGTTGCAGATCGATCTCGTCCAAGGCCGCGTATTTGCGAAAGGCGGCGAGGTAGGCGGCGGGCTGCTGAGTCTCCGGAAGACTTCGGATTCTGGTCCGATCATCCAGCACGGCTTGATCGTCGGTGGTCGGCGTGACTCCATCCGCTTGAAACTTCGGTGGCTCCAGCCAGAAGAGTAGCCGCAGGCGGTGATAGGGCTTGGCCGATACATCCGCCAGACCCGGCCACAGCGACAGTTGCACCGTTTCGAAAACGCGAGAGTAAGTGGTCTCGGTCCCCGAGTTCTGGCAGGGCTCCATGAGAGCCGGCACCTGTCGCGTCAGACAGGCCTGGAATCCGATCACTACGTGCGCATTGAACTTGACGCCGGTCGCGGTGACAGTCTGGGTGAAGCCCGCGTCTTTATTGTGCGCGTCGTACCACTTGCTCACGTCGACACAGGCCTGGGTATCGAGATGCAGTTCGCGTCCGGCGGCATCAAGCGCGAGGCCGGGAGTAACGCGGACCTCATTGTGGGCGGTATCGAGTTGGACGTCGAGGCCCCAGACCACGCCCTCACGGTGCAGCCACGCGTTGTGCAGGCGCGACTTTCCGCGATGATAGGCCTGCTCGGTTTCGAAATCGTCAACCCCGAGTAGCATCCCAAACTGATAGCGCAATGCGGAAAATGGATTGACCGGACTGAGCCCTCCGCCATTGCCACCGTTGGATGAAATACAAGTTGCCAGATCAGGAGTGCTGGCCATACGTTGTCTCCTTCAAGAATTCCTAACTCTTAGAAATCACCGCGCACGGCGCTGAATTGTCTGCCTTCGAGTGCCGTGGTCTCGTAGGTGGCGATGGCCGCCTGCTGGGTTGCATTCGACAGAAGGGCGGTGATCGTGCGGGCGCTCTTGTCAGCGGTAATCATTGCCGCGACCAGCGCGTTTTCCGCGTTGTCCATCGCAGTCGTGAGGGCTGCCGGCCCCGGATTCTGGAGGTCGGTCAACAACCCGCGAGCCCGTTCGAAGTCTGCCAGCAACTGCCATGTTGTATCGGGCACGGTTGCTTCCCAGTCGCGTGCCTGCTGCTCGATCGTGGGAGTGTAGGCCGTTTGCGCCGCAGTAAGAGCGGTTTGTGCGGATGTCAGGTCGGTAGTGGCTGTGACAACTGCAGGATTGGCGGTAGGGTCCGCGTCCACATCGGCGGCCAGTGCTTGACGAACCGCCTGGTCAAGGGCCGCCTGTTTTTGCGCCACCTTCACCGCCGCATCGTTCCGTGCCGCCTCGAGCGTGGCCGCTGCAGTAGCGTTCGCTACCAACGTGGCATCGTGAATGCGAGTTGTCTGGGCGGCCGTCAATGGTGAAACTGTCGGATCGCCGATCTTTGCCAGCAGCGCAGTGGCCTGCTTCAGCCGGTCGCTCGCGCCCGTGACGTAGGCGGTGAACGCCGCATCTGCCCTCTGGAATTCGTCCTGCAATTTCAACAGAGGACCGCTGACTCCCCCGTCAGCACTTTGTTTGGTTTCAACCGCGGCCTGGGCTTGTTGGGCGTCCTGAAGCGTGGTGGCAGATCGCGTGTTCTCTGCGGCCAGACGTTCTTCCGCCTGCGTCTTAAGCGCGACCGGGACATCGGCTTCGAGGCGCGTCTTCGCCGCGGTAAACGACGCTCCAGCGGCAGCCGTGGCGGCGTCGGCGGCAATGGTCGACAATGGCGCCGCTGCCAGCGCGGCCTTCAGGCCGCTGCGCCGCTTGTCCTGCACCTGCGCGTCATTCCAGGCTGCGGTCGCAGCCGCCAAAGCGGCCGCAACCCGTTGCACTGCCGCGGACGTGGCGTCGCTGTCTGCCTTGGCGGCGGCCAGATTACGTTCAGCCGCTGCCAGCGTGGCAGTCGCCTTGCGCGAATTTGTAATGTCCGTCTGCAATTGCAAAAGCAGCGCAGCACCGTCTTCCGGCGTTACCGTGCCCGCGAGTTGCTTCCGCACCGCTGTCATGTCTGCGGCAATGGCCGCCAACTGCGCCTTGGCATCGTCGCGGGTTTTCGTCTGGGTAACGAGCGCGGTCTGCTTTGCTGTCAGCGTCGTATTCGCTGTCTGCAGCGCCGTCGTTAAAGTGTTTTTCTGCCATGCGGTGAATTGCAGTACCGTCGTTGGTGCCGCCATAAGTCTCCTTTCAAATCCTCATCCCGGCGGGTAGGCCGGGAAAAGCGCGTCCTGCTTTTTCATATTCACGCTGGATGGCGTGGACAAAATGGCCCTGGCTGAGCCGCCCGCCGTTCGCCGCCGCGCGAAAGGCCGCGGCCACCGCGGCATTGCGGATCACGCCACCCACCACCGGGTACATCGCTGCCAGTTCGTGAAAATTCAGCTCGGGGTCCACCGGCGCACCCGCCGGAATGTGCCGCTTCCACAACGCGACGCGCTGTTCGCGATCCGGCTCGCTAAAGTCGAGAACAAACTCGAGCCGGCGCACGAAAGCCGCATCAATGTTTTGCCGCAGGTTGGTCGCCAGGATCGCCAGTCCGTCGAAGCGTTCCAGCCGTTGCAGCAAGTAGGCGGTCTCCAGATTGGCGTAACGATCGTGTGCGTCGGAGACTTCTGTCCGCTTGGCGAACAGGGCGTCCGCTTCATCGAAGAGCAGAACCGCTTGCGAATTTTCCGCGGCATCAAATACCGCGGCGAGATTCTTCTCAGTTTCTCCCACCCATTTGGAGACCACTCGAGAAACGTCGACCACCATCAAATCGGTATCGAAGGCGTGCGCCAGCACTTCCGCGGAAAGCGTTTTTCCGGTCCCTGGCGGCCCGGCAAACAACAGGCGCACGCCGCGGGTCCCAGCGCGGTGTTTCAGAAAGCCCCAGTCATCCAGAACGCGGGACTGAAGCTTCAACCGGTCCGCGGCCTCGCGCAGTTGATCCATCAGTTGCTGGGGCAGTACCAAATCTCCCCAGTCGGCCTGCGGCCGCACCAATCGCACGCCGGCACTCAGTGAGCGACGTCCGCGGGCCCTCAACGACTGGGCGACATCGGAGGTTGTCGGCAGCCTGTTTTCGATGGCTTCGAGCAGGCGCAGATCACGCGCGACATCCATCACGCGATAAGGCTCCAACGGATAGCGGGAGGCCAGTTCGTCGCACGAACCAGCGAGTGATGGAACTAACTCACTCCACATCCGGCGCCGGTCAAGGAAGTCCAACGGTTCGACCGGAACCGAAATAAGCGCATGCTTTCTAGCCAAGGCGGCGGATACTCCCGTGCCCGCAATCACCAGCGGTCCAGGCCACTCGTCGAGGACGGAATCCTGGCGCACTGGCATAGAGGGATCGGGCGGGCCCAACTGCAGAACTGGAACTTCATCGCGAATCGTCGTGTGAATCCGAAGCGTTGTAATCCAAGCTGGATCGACCCCAGCCGTCGATGCAAAGGCCGCAACCCGGCGCCCGGCTTGCGTCACCAGCGCCACCGCACGATGAAATGCCGCCGTCGGGTTCTCTCCCGTAACGGCAATGGTGCAAGACTCGCGGGCGCGCAACGCGCGGAGAGCGCTCTCCGCGGCTGCACCCGCGAACCACCGCTCCAATCCTGGCCTGTGGTCCTCACTGGCATACGTGCGCAATTCTGCTCGCGCTGCAGTCACGCCGTGCAGAGCTGACCAGAGCGAATTGGCGAGGAGCAGTGAGCGATCAAACAGCGGAGCGTCGTCGGAAAGCTGTACGATGCCGCTGCGAATGAGTGCTCCTTGTTCCACCACCTCGCGGCAATGCTGCCGGCCGCCATTTTTGCCAAACAGCAGTTGCGCAGCCAACCCGACGGTCGCGTGCGAGTCGCCTTTCGGATGCAGCGAGCGAAACACGGCGGAGTACCCTTCATGCTCCTCCGGCATGGCCGCCAACAGTAGAATCTCGGCCTCGATGCTTGAGAGGTGGAAGCGATCTACGAGGAGATCAATCGCGTGCGGTTCTTCCCCGGAGTGGTCCAGCAACCCCGCCGCTTCAGGGTCAAGAGGTGTTCCCTGACCAGCAGCTTCGTACGAGGCTTGCAGGAAACTCCTGCTCTGCAATAGCGATTCGTCGGATTGCCCCGGAATCTGTGCCAGCAGGCGGGCCAGCCGGCCGGCCATGACTGCGAGCGAGCGCGTGAGTCGATCGCTGACTCCTTCCGACTTGAACGCCAGCACGCTATTCATAGACGAACCTCACGACGACTCCCAGCCACGGCAGGTAGTCGGGGTCGATATCGAGTCCGGTTCGCCGGATCTCGACGGATACGTCCTGCAACGAAAATCGGGCTTCGATCCAGCCGGGGTCGGCGACGATGTGCGCTGGCCTGCGACACACGAACTTTGCCAGCTGTTCCGTTCCATGCATTGACTCGGGAAAGAATTCTGCGAGCGCATACTCCGCCTCCACACCAAAAGCATCGATCAACTGCTGTTCCTCCGGCGCGGGCGGAGGCTGTAGCCGCGAAGGATGACTTGATGCTGGTCCCAGCCCGGAAAATGCCAGTGCCGCAGGATCATCAGCGGCCATCGGTTGCAGAGTCAGCGCGAGGCGATGCTGGAACCATGCCAGCCCGCGCGCTGCAATGAGAGGCAGTGCCATTGCCCGTTCCGGAATCTTGAGTTCATCCACAACGCGCAGCAGATACAACAGGCCGCCGAAGCCCGTAAATCCCTCAGCTCGGAGGGCGAGTTTCTCAGATTTGACTGGCGCACGATTCGCTCCAGCTGGCGACTGCGCGCGGAGTCGAGCAACTTCGGTGGATCGCAATTCCGTAGAACTTGCAGACTGGGCGGGCCGGCGGAATTCCATTTCGTAGACTGCATGCGCTGTCTCCAACAACTGATTGCCGGCGCGTACCAGAGATGGCTCGCATTCGAGCAGCGCCAGGAGTGCAAGTGATTTCCCCGCTGGCTGCGACAGCTGCGTGTCATGCAACTCGCGCAGGATCGACGAATTCTCCAAGATGGTCTTTGCCCGATCCCAAGCCAGCGACATCAACTGAGATTCGCTGTTTGGTGCGGCCTCGAACTCAGCGGTGTGACGGTGTTCGTCATCCTCCCAGTTCGCCGTGAGATGGTCCACATCAGGCGGCAACGAAACTCCGCCCGCTTCGAAAACGGCCGCGGCGATCGAGGTCCATGCTGCGTCGAGATGCTTCGCCATGGGCCGGAGTTCACCGCGCGTGGCCAGCGCCGCGAGGACTGCGACGGCTGCCTCCGGTTCCCGACACAGCGCGCCGGCGAACTCGCTCACCGCATCGACGAGGTTTGTGCAGACATCGCTGCCCCGCCAAAAGCCAATCTGGCGCCAGGCCCAAACGTCGTGAAGGCGGCCCTGTGCGACATCGGAGCCCATCGCAATCAACGCAAGCCGGCGCGACCTGTAACGCGCGGTGGCGTAAGGTTTCGTCGCAGCCACTTCAATGGCCTCAGCCAAAAATCTGGCCCAATCGGCCGCCAGACTGCCATCGCCTCGCGACAGCCGCAATCGAATGGGCACGTCCAGCCGACGGATGCAGACGACTTCTTCCGTCCGGATCCCCGCTCTCTCCAGAGCCAGATCGAGTGCGTCGCCGATCACATCTCGCAGCACAGAATCCAGGCGGAGTTTCTGTTCAGACTGGGAAGGCCGCAGTCGATAGTGCGCGGTCAATCGCCGAATTTGCACGGCCTCATTCATTTCAAGACTTCATCCCACAAGACTGTCGCTCCCCAAAGTGCTTGCGCCTGGAATGACGCCGGCCAGGGCGCGCCCCAGAATCGCCCCGCGGCCCAGAACGCTGCTACCCACCTGGAATCGCGTGAATCCATCGCTGCGCCCGATCATTGAGGTCAAACCCACGAGCAACCCCAGGCCTACGCGCATCCCGGCACCCACGGTGCAGACTTCGACCAGCGTGTGCGCGGGCCGGTGAACATCCAGAAGGTGCTGCACCATGTCGGTCTGGTCCGCGTCCAGCGATTGCTGAAGCAGGACGGTAAAGCGATGCGCGTGCGTTTCAAACGCGTCGTCGGACGTGCCTCCCGGCGCGCCGCCCGTGAGATCGCTGACCGACCCGCCGATCTGGAACGTGCCGAGGACCGATCCCGTCGGACCGGGATCGCCCAGCATGGCCGCTCCGTGGCCACGTAGTCGGAAGTTCTCTACGATCACGGCGGGCCCCTGCGTGGAGATCTGCAGGAAACGCAGCAGCCCGGGTACTGTGCCGCGGAAACGAAAAAGCCACGTCGCCTGCGCGATCAACTCGCGTCGCACTGGTGCGCTCCAGCGCTCGTCGAGTACCAGGCCCAGGAAACCGGCGAGCCAGGGCAGGATTTCGTCGGGAGCGCTTTTCGCTTCAATGAGAGCGCGGCGAGTGATGGAGCGCGCCTCCCAATTACCGAGTTCCCCTTCCACCATCGCAAGGTAGCGAAGCAAGAAGTCGGCGATATGTTCGTCGCGCGAGTAAGTCTTGGGCAGACGCCGCAGATAGTCGTGCGCCGGATATTCGGCACGGATTGATCGCAGGCGCGGCGTGGCGCGAGTGTTGCCGCGCAGTTCCATGGTGACCCACAGATATCGTCCCGGTCCGCTTAAGATCGGCGCCTCATAAGTTCGAAAAGTATCGTCGGCGGCGAAACGAACCCACGGCTGCTCTGGTCCAGTGTCGCGCCGGTAGACGCGATCGTCCACGCTCTCAGGTACCAGCGAGAGCGGGATCATGGGCGGAGAAAGATCAGGGCGTGTAATCACCATCGACCCGAGGTTGGCCGGTGGCGTACGCGGCAGCCCGGGATCGTCTGGCGGTTCGTCGGCAGCAACGCAATGCAGGCGCAAATCCGTACCTGCGGGGATGCATGCATCGAGGAAGATTCGGCCCCAGGTGGTGTAGAAGTCGCCGCTGTCCAGGCGGAAGGTTGTGACGCGTCCGGTGTCGAGATACTTCAGCCGCGCGGCCACCGCGTAACGGAGGCCTTTGGCCGTCCAATATGCGATGCGCCCATCCGGTGTACATACAATCCCGCGGCCATCGTAGCCAGTGGCGGTGAGCGGCGGCATTTCGTCACGCGCCTGCTCACTCACGCGATAGCGCAGGAAGTCGTCTCCCGGCAGTCTGGCCAGCACCAAGATCGGACCGGCGGCATCGTCTTGAAAGACCAGATCGGTTGCAAATCCAACCGCAAAAGCCTGTTCGGGGTGAGCGAGCGGGTAGACCGTCGCTCCCGCTAGACCTGCGGCGGAAAGCACCCAGAGTGTTCCGTTCGGCGCAAAAGCGAGCCGCGACGGCGCTGCAAAAATCGGCGGGACCGTTACTGGCCATGGTCCGCGCCGTGCCTCCAACCGCAGGAGCGCAGGCACATCGTCAAGCGCCGCATAAACTGTCTGGTTGTTCGCCACTAGACAACTCGGACGCCCCGCCACTGGAACCGTGCGCAACAGTCTTTGCGACTCAATATCGAAGATGAGGATGCGGCTCTTACCATGCTCCGCGATATACAGCCGGTCATCGTCATCCACACACACGCCCCGGGGATCGGACAGCGATGGCGTTTCGGCGGTCGCTGTATGAAAGTCGCCGAAGGTCTGCGACTCTTCGACGCCAAATAAATCTCGGGGCTGCGGAGCCGCGGCGGAAGGGCGCAGCGGATCTTGCGCCGCCCACAATATTCGCTCCACGCGGTTTGCTTCTGGAACACTGTGGTAGAGGCGGCACTCGCAATCGAACGCGAGCCCTGCGCCCAGCGGCGCCACGCCTCCTGCCGAGCCAGTGGACGCGTTATCCAGCCATGCCAACTGCACGACATTCTGGTCGAGTGCGGTGTCCTGGAATGCAGCGCGGCGCCACTGATCGTCAGTGGACACAATCACAAATGGGCGGGGCACCGGCATCTCAGCACACCTCGCGAATGATGGGGATGGGCACCGGCAACTTCGGCGGTGCGACCGGCCCAATGGCTTCGCCCGGCGTTAGCTGCGGGCCATCGACCACGGTGATCTCTGCCAGTTCAGGAACTTCCCAGGAATTGAGATTGACGGTGCCTGGGATCCAGGTCTGGGTTGTTTCGTCCCAACCGGCGACATCGAGGCCTTCGAGAAAATCGACGCCCTCCACTTGCAAAGCCGCAGCCTGCAACTCCGGCCCGAAAACGCGGCGTCCCAGAGGCCAGCCAGTGCCGTCGGGTCCGAAAGGTGGCAACGGAGCAAGATACTGGCGAATCACCAACTCCACCCAGCGCCGCACGGCCTCCACGCCGAACCCTGGCTTGGCTTGCAGACCCACGGCCACCGCTACTTTGCGATAGGTCGGCGGAATGACGTAGAGTTCGGTGGTGACCAGGCGGCGCTGATCCAGCCACGCGCATACGTCCTGCAACAGGTTGCGATCCGGAACAGGAGCGTTGGGGTGTTTCGGATCAGAGGCCGGCCAAACCACAACGCTGACTACGCCGGCCTTCTCCGATTGAAAAGTGGGTGGATAAAAACGGGGCAGGCAGTCGGCGCGTCCGACCGCAGCGCCGGGCGTGGCCAAAGCGAGTTCCTCGAAGTCTCCAGCCGTTACCGCACGATCACGACGGCGCAACTCGCCGGGGATCCGGTCCAGGGCATTGGCCACGGTTTCGGAATCCGCGCCGCCCTGCGTGCTGATGTCATTGTTTACCTTGATGTTCGCTATGGACGGCAGCTTATTAATTGCGCCCGGTGCAACTATGCCCGCAACCCCGCCGCCATAGCGATATTCGGTGGCACGAATTCGCTGTCCAATTTGCGGAGGATATCCTTGAACGCGATTGCCGAACAGAACCTTGCCCGCTTCGAGATCAACCACAAAATGGCGATCGTCCGGAGCGCTGGCATAAAATCCATCAACTTCCGTCCACTGCCGCCAGCCGGAGGGCTCTTCCACTTCCACGCGCAACGTGCCGCTCAGCACCGGGGAATGCACCAGTGAATAGCTCTGGTCCGGCTGGGCCGTGCCCGTGCCGAGAAATTCCGGGTTCGCCTTGCGACTTTCCCAAACCTCTGCCGCATTCGCAACCACGTAGCTGACGCTGCCGAACCGGCTGCCATCTTTACGGAATGCCCGGATCCAAAACAGCAGCTTGGCCGCGCGCGTGTCATCGAGCACGGGCGGCAGATCGCGCGTTCCTGCCCGGTTGGGATCTGCGATGGTGAAATTGCCGAAGCTTGTCGGATCCTTGGGCAAGCGCAGCCGCACCACTCCCTGCTGGGTCAATCCGCGCGTCGAGTCTCCTTCGGACGCGATCGCTTCGTAAACCGGATTGCCCGAGCCATCGAGTTGTCCCGTCGATATCTGCCATTCCAGCGACGGTCCGACGCTTGGGCCAGTGCCCGGACACGCAGCCACCTGATCGATAGTGGGAACCGTCGGATCCGGCATGAAGCCGAGGTTCAGCAGGGCCATGCCGAGCTTGGACGGGTCGGCTCCTTTCTCTGCGAGCACCGCGACCCACAACATGCCGTCCACGGTGGCGGTGAAATCTACGGGCAGACCCTGCCCGTCGAGCGGCACTTCCTGATTCTGGTAGTAGGCTGCGTCTTCGTTCTGAGCTAACGGCGCGGTGGCCTGCAGTGCGCGGACCGCGAACTCAAAAACTTCCGGCTCAGTGGTCTGATCGGGAGCGGACGTAGATATTTTTCCCACTGTGTAAAACGAAACCGGCCAGGCTTCAACCTCGGTGAGTGTCTCGAAGGCGAGGGTCCCGGCGCGCGCCTCAGTCCCGATCGGTGCCAGCGGGCCTGTGGGATCTTCGGTGGTCATCGCGACCAGTCCGCGAGCCGGCACCGCCGGGCGCAGCGGAATCTGGAGAAGCTTCAGAAATGCGAGCTTCGTAGTTTCGGGAATCTGGTTGAAGCGGTACAACAGGTTCTCACCCAGGAACGCGACCAACTCGAGCAGCGTGATTCCCGGGTCGCTGGCGTTGTGATCCGTCCACTCCGGTGTGTAGACCGGAATGCGCCGCACCAACTCGTCGCGGAGTTGCTGATAAGAGCGGTCGTCGATGATGGGATTAGGAATTGGCATCGCGCGCTCCCGACTGCAGGTAGAACGGATAGATCAGGCTGTCCGGCCTGCGATCCGCTTTGTGTACATAGGAAATCTGAATCAACACCAGCGAAGGATCGTCCCCCGGATCCACCCTGACTTCCTGCAGGTCGATCCGTGGTTCGGATGTTGAAAGCGCGAGTTGCACATCATGCTGGATCAACGCGCGCGTAGATGAAGTATTCGGTTTCATCAGATAGCGGCGCAGCCCACAGCCGAAGGCGGGCCGCATCACGCGTTCTCCTGGTTCCGTGTCGAGGATGATCCATATCGATTGCCGCACCTTGTCCGGTCCCTGCATGTAAAGCAGCGCTCCGGCGCGCGCGTCCGGCGCGACCGGAAAATTCCAGCCCGTTCCCAGAAGTTTGAGAGGACTGATCATGAGAGCGGCGCCTCCGGCAGGAATTGAAGATTGGCCGTGATCGAGGGCAGATTGGCTGTCACAACCGCGTTTGGCGGAGCAGGGTCGACGGGTACATCCGGCGGCAAGTCCGCCGAAAAATCAGTCGAAAGATTCGCAGCGAAAGCAGCCTGCGTCCCGGCTGAAAATTGACTGTCAAGGCCTGAGGCAGCGTCCCCGCCAAGGTTGACACCGATATCAGCCTTTACTCCAGCGGCAAATCCCGCATCTACATCGGCGTTGGCATTGGCCGAAAGCTTGGCCGCAACCCCGGCGCTCAAGGAGAAGCTGGGCGGAATGCAGAACTTGAGCGCGAGCATCCACCACAGCTGAAACGCCAGCACGACGATCGGCAGAAAAAGTTTAAAAACGAAGCTGGCTACGATGGTGATCAGCGGGATCGAAAATGAACAGATCGCCGCGTTTGGTGAGCCCGGCGACGGTATCGGAGGAATTCCAGAAGCCTCCAGATTTGACGCCTTCGGCGAAACCATCTTCACTGGCGCCTTGCGTCCGATCGATGGATCATTCGCAACCTGGGCCTGGAGCGCGGGCAGATCAGGCATTTGAATGGTCACGGGCCGGTTGCTGGTGCCGGTCAGGTCGAAGTGTGACGCGAGTTGGAACTGCTCCGTGCGCTGACTCCACACCAGCGGGCCGTGACAGTCGTTGCGAGTATTCTTCTTCGGACACGGAAACTTGTGGCGGCGGACGAAGCAACGAATCTCGTAGAGATTGCGATCGTCAAAACGAGCGTTCCCCAGGTCGTCGGTGTCGGCGCTCCCGGTCGGGATCACTCCGAAATAGATGTTGTGCCCCTTGCCCGCGTGCTTGGCCAGCCGCGGGTCTGGAATGAGCGGGTAGAGCGGATGAATCGTTTCTGTGTTGGTCACGGCCGGCGTTTCTTCAATCGGTTGCCAATTTCCAACCCGGTCGAAACTTGAAGGAATCCACCCTTGTAGTTGAAGCATGACGCCCAGGCTTTCCGCCAGCACCTGGATCTTCCCGGCGCCGCCGCCCTCACGGATCGCATTGCGCAAAGCCTTCTCGGCAGTCTTCGGAATCTGCACCGAGCGGCGTCGAATGACGAATCCAGCTTCGCACGCCTGATCCCGGCTCACCATCGGAAACCCAGCCGCATCACAATGCAGTTCGCAAACCACGAGGTAGAAACGCTTGTGTGTATCCAGGAAGAGTTTGCGGATTCCAGTGTTGTTCATCACGTTGTCGGAGAGGCTCTGCTTCCTGCCGCCAAGCAACGGGAGGGGGGGAACTCGCGGCGTCACTTCGAAAACTCTGTCTTCGGAATCGAGGAAGGCCAGTGAGCGCTGGGGATTCTTCAGGAACTCATTGACGAAGTCCCCGGTTTCGTATTTCTGAATAAACGGAACCGACGTGCGCCCGGTCGAAGGCACTCCCGGCGTGGGCCACCGATACCAGGGACCGACCAGCAACCAGGGATGTGTGCCGTTTACCATATGTTCCCCGCGCCCGGTGTATACGAAGGCGAGACCACGCCCACGCTGGCGTTCAACGTGGTGCAATTCACCATGCCGTCAAATGTGGCTGTCGCCGCATGCACGTTCAGAGCAGACGCCGTGATCTCGACCGTTGCATTCGCCTGAATCTCAATCTGTCCACCCGCGTTGAACGTGATCACGGAGCCGTTGGAGTGGGTCAGCACGACTTGAGTGCCGCCGTCATCCAGAAGCAATTTGTGCCCGCTGCTGGTGCTCAGCGTGATCTTCGCCGCCCCATCGGTGTCGTCAAACTCGAGCAGACTGCCCGACCGCGTCTTGATCAGGCGCTTGTTGTTGGCGGCGTCAGGAGATTCAGGCAAACTCTCTTTGCCATTCCAGCAGGCGCCGAGAATGTAGGGACGGCGCAGGTCTCCGGCTTCAAACGCCACGGCAACCTGCGAATCGACCGCCGGAAGCATTTCGTAGCCCTGATCGTCATCCGCGTACGGACTAAGAAGAGTGGCCCAGGCGCGGACCGAGTCTCCGCCCTCTCCAAGCGCGGGAAATTTCACCTGGATGCGCCCCAGGTTGTCGGAATCGACGATATTGGTCACGATCGCCGGATAGACGCCGAAGTATCGCGCAGCATCACCGTCCGGCCGAAAGTCGCCGATCATGATCCCTCCTGAAGAGTGGCCCGTTCGGCGGAGAAGTGAGTTCGAAAACCGTCCTGCAAATCGTAGGTGTGAAGAATTCGCGTCGCGTAATAACCCGCCCCTTCAAACGGCGTGCCCACGCGTTGCAGGGTGACGTGGCTGCCCACTACCATGTCGGCGGTCCCGCTGGTAATTCCGTGGACCGTCACGAAGGCGCGTGCCCGCCGCAGCATTTCCGCTTTGGCCCAGGCGGAGGCCTCGCCGGTCGTCAACGGCGCTTCGCGCACTCGATAGGAAGGCCGGTCGCCGAAGGCGCGCTGCAGAATCGAGACGCCGGTGCGTCCGCCGGAAATCTCGGCGTCGATGGCGGAGGAATCCGCGTCCTCTGAAATTTTGTCGCGGCTAGAAGCGTCGTACCCGCTCACCGTTACTTTCGAACGCTGGTGGGCCAGGTCGGCGCGGACCTCCGCCGAAATAAGCGTGTTCCCCTGCACCAGTTCAATGTCGGTCCCGCTGCGCCCGGAGCGGCTTTGGAAGTGCAGCGTATCGTTCTCGATCCAGACTTCAGCCTGGATCAAATGTGCCCGAGCGCGAAGGAAAGCCAGGTCGCTTTGATTCCATTGCTGCACGACGTCGTAGGTGGGCCCGTCGGCGTCGGCCTGTGCGGAAATGCTGTGCTCGGAGGCAATAGCGCTCGCCATGTCGGCGTCGCTCATCTTTTCGTAGGTCTTCATACGTCGAGTAGTACGCAGGCGCATCAGGCGATCTTCGGCAAAGGTCACAACCTCCGGCTCCTGCGCCTCGTGAAAGCATCCCTGCAGTCCACTGATAAAACCGTCGAACACCGTGCGGGCCGACTCCTCGGGGCCAATCGAAACCTGCAGACGCTTGCCGAAATCCAGAATCGAGCCGTTCAGGTACAGCACTTCCTCTTCCGGCGTACCCTGCTGGGGCCCCTGTGCGATCAATCGCAGCATCAGCCGTTTCATGCCGCTGGTGTCTTCCTCGATCTCGAGCCGGGTCACGTCGCGCGCGAGTTGTCCCTTGACCTGTCCATCGACGGTGAACACCGGCGCAGTCGCGGTGAGCAGCGAGTCGGTCATCGGCGGCTCTCCGTTCCTGCGTCGCATCTTTGGAAATGCTCAGTCATCGAATCCCTCGGCCGATGTGCGAGTCCGGTCCCACACGTTGAGCGCTTGATAGGCGCGGATTTGGGCGGCTTTTTTCCAGCCCGGTTCGCTGCCTGCGCCGGAATTTCCGCTATGCTCTTCCGGCTCAAGAATTACGTTGGAGACAATTTCATCCACATTCACGCTCATGAATGCGCCCCTTTCGCGTGACCTTTGCATCCACAACCGCAGGAACACCCGCAGGAAGGTTGTGGGCGTCTTCGGATCTGAATGGCTCCAGCCGTATCCACAACGAACTCGGCCGCCGGCAGCGCAATCCACGGTGGAATAACCGGATTGTCAGTGAGCGGTGGGTCTCCGGAGCCGACCTGCGACTTCAACACCACGCTGCCGACGACAACGTCCGCGCGTTGCGTGGCGGCGTTGCCCACCGTCGACCGCAGTGGCACTCCGAATCCGAACGAGTTCGCGCGGGAGTCGGCGCGCGGCGGCGGAGGTGCGGGTGCCGCTGCCGCCTGCTGGGACGCGGAGGGCAATCCAGTTTGCGACAGCGGTTGCCTTGGTTGATCCGGCAGGCCAATTCGTGGAGGCGGGCTGCTGGCAACGACTGCCCCCGGCGACGCCTGAACGGCGGGGCCGGTCGCGGCGGGCAGACTCTGGCTGAACGCCTGCGCAGTCTGCTGCACGGCCGTGGCCGCACTCGTTGTCTGCACTTGTGCGATGGCCGCGCTCACTCCGCCGGCCGCGGAGAGCGAGAAGCCCGCAGCTACATCGGCGCTGAACGACGCGCTGGCGGAAACTCCAACACTTGCGGAAGCGTCGAGGCCTACCGACGCCTCAAGCGACGCAGAGACTCCTGCTTCGACTCCGGCGGTGACCCCAAGGCCCGCGCTGACGCTCAAGTCCGCGCTGAATCCCACTTCAAGTCCGGCGTCGAGTGAAAGCGATCCGCTGGCGCCAATGTCCAGGCCGCGCCACGCCGAAGGATCAAGCCCGACCCGCGCCGCAAAATCAGCTGCCGTCTCGCCCGCAATGGCGGCCGCGCTCTGCGTCGATGCTCCCGCGCTGCTGCCCGGCAGGCCCGGCGAAGGCTGGCCCGGAGCGGAAGCAGACTGACTGTTGGCTCCCGGCCCGGTTGCTCCGAACTGATACTTGCTGTTCTGTTCTTTAAGACTGACCGCCACCTTGGCACGCAGGGGAGTGCCATCCGCAGCGAAGTGCTCGATGTCGATATTGATGCTATCGAGCACACCGTCCAGCACCAACGGTCCCCACTGAAAGCGCAGCTTGGGGGGCGCCTGCTTTTTCTGGTCCTGCGATTTGGGGAAGACAAATTGTTCGACGATGGCGGTGCGCTCCCGCACCGAGCGCGGCGCGTCGGTCGTTCCTTCGTCCGCCGTGTCAAAGATCAGGTCGATGGTCAGCGTGGTCGAGCTGGAGCCCAGGTATTGCCGCGTCTGGCGCCCGCGCGACTCGCCGCCTTCCGTGGAATTGGAAATCTGCAGCCGCATGGTGGCCGGGTTAAACTGCACCGGCACGGGACTTCCTACCGGCGTCGCCTTCTCGTCGGGAGTGATTTCCACCAGCGTCGCTTTTTGCAGGGCGCTCATGAGGCCACCAGCCGCAGTCCCTCGTGCGCAATGTGCAGCTCTTCAATTGCCACTTCGCCGGTCTTGGCATTCAATTCCGGCCCGCGAATCTTGGCGGGAAGCCCGCGGTCAAAAGTCCATGTGGCGGCCACGTTGTCGCCCACGCTCATCACCTTGATGCGTCCGTCGTAGCGCTGCACAGGACGAACGCCGGACGCCACGCCCTGCAGCCAGTCCCAGAGTTCCCGGTTCACGTTGCCGGAGTCGCCGTACAACATCCCGCGCTTCAGAATGATGGGCACATATTTTGCGCGTCCCACGCGGCGCACAACGCCGTCGTTGCGCCCGCCTTCGTAGAACTCCTGAGTATCCATGTCGATTTCGAGGCCACTGCACTCCTGAAAGGCTCCGTCTGCCAAAGCGGTGCCGCCACCGGGAGCGCTCAGGCTCAGCAGAATGCGAAAGCGGAATGAGCGAAGCAGAGTATCGGCCATGGTCTAGCTCTGAACTGAAAGTGTGCCGTCGCCGTCACGCGACAGGCGCAGCAGAATAAATTCAATCGGTTCCGAAGGCGCGATTCCGATTTCAGCGATCAACTGTCCGGCATCGGCAACGTAGGGGGGATTGAGAGAATCGTCGCACCGGACAAAAAAGGATTCGTCTTCGCTCGCTCCGCGAAAAGCGCCTTCCCGAAAGAGCCCGCGCAGAAACGTTTCCAGCAGCAAGCGAACCTCTTGCCGAAGGGAAGAGTTGTTGGGCTCGAACACGGCCCACTGCATTTGCTGTTCGAGCGTCCTGCGGATCAGCACAACCAGCCGCCGCACGCTGAGCTGCCGGTACTGCGGATCGCGGCTTAAGGTGCGGGCCGCGGTCAGGCGAACCCCGTCGCGCTCGCGCAGGTAAACGTTGATGCCCTGGGGATGAAGCGCGTCGTGGCGTACTGAAGAAACTACATCCGCTACGTTCACCACTTGCGACGCCAGCACGTTGGCAGGCCCGGTCGGCACTCCGAACTGGATCGCCGTGGAAGCGATCACACCGGCGGCCACGGCCGACGGCGGAATCTGCACCAACTCATCGCGACTGTCGTCCCGCCGTGAAACCTGCAGCCAGGGGTGGTAGCAGGCCGCATACGAAGAATCGAAGGCCGTTCTCCAATTCAAGATGCGACCCTGGGAAAGTCCCGGCGGAACATCCAGCAACACCACGAACGAACGCACGGCTTCGGCGAACGCGACCAGTTGCTGCTGCAGGCTTGTGATTTGGTCTAGATCGGCGGGATCATGCGGATCTAACCTCAGACCTGACAGATCGTAGTTGCCTACCTCCTGCGGAGGGCCGGGCGGAATATCCACACAGATGGCGAACTCAGGCCCCGCCAGCGATGGCGGATCGACAATGCTTTCGACCGGATCCAGCGGCGCCGGCGAGTACAAGTCGGGAGTCACAACCACAGAAAGATCGGAGAGCTGAGCCAGGCATTGCACACCTTGGCCCGGATCTTCATCGTTCACCGTCCAGTTTGCGTCGAAGAAATCGTCGGGAGTTATCTCGGCCCAACCATCCTCGCCACCCTGGAATTGGCCGTCCGGCGGAGTCACGGCGTCCAGGTTGACGCCATCGGGTTTTATATCCGCATCGATCCAGGATGCATCCGGAAATATCAGCGCCGACTCGTTGCACAGCACGGTTGCCATCCACCGCGAATGCGAGGATGACAATCCGAGATCGGTGTGCTCTTCCGAGCGACCGTCGCCGTCGTCGATGTCGAGTGTTCCGGCAATCAACTCGGCCGATTGCGCCGGGCCAACGACTGGCATATCCAGAATCCCGATAAGCTGTTGGCCTGGGGCATCGGTTCGCGGCACCAGCACCAGATTCGTGATGAAACGAAGCACGCGCGTCCCCCCGGCAAGAGTCAGCCGCAGAAGTGATCCCGCCACAATTTCACTGCTGGTGTCGAAGGTCATCTGCGTGACGGAGGCACTTACGAACGCGATGGGGTTTGCCCCGAAGGAGAGCGCGACCTGGAGCGAGTTTCCCCACGTCCCTTCATCGCGGGCGCGCATCACGAGCGGGCCGACGGTAGTGCTTGCCCCCAACACCGTTCCCGACGCGACCCGTTGAACATTGCGTGGATCGCCAGCCCCGTAGTCGTGCACGATGCGCGCGATGTAGGCGCGTTGTCCGCCCTGTTCGAAGAACGAAGCCACGGCATAGGGCAGCAGTCCCGGTCCTTCAAAACCGCCGTAGAGTTGCTGATACGCAGAGAAGCTCTCCACAGAATAAGGACGGGTGCGATCAATCGGCCGGTCCGGCTCCACGCTGGGGCGAGTGTCCGGCCATTTCTCATTCACGACCGGGACGCGCACTGGACCACGCGGCGCCACTCCGCAGAACGCACACACGTCCATGCGTACTCCGGTGAGCGAGAGCAGCGGCGTGTCGGGCCAGGGATAGACTCCCGGTGCGCGTAACGGAATCGAGGTCGGCGTGGCCACGGGTTATTTGTATTCAATCCCTTCGTGAACGAAGTGAATCTCTTCCATGGCCACCTCGCCGCCGCCCTTGGCGGCCAAGGTCGGCCCCGACCACTTCTTCGGCTGCGCATTGCGCAGAGCCCAGGTGGCCACGGCGTTGCGCGCCTCATCGAGCAGCGTGATGGTGACTTGGCGCGGATCGGCCACGCCATCGCGGACGCCTTTCAGCCATGAGAACAAATCGTCCGAGCCCACAATGCCGCGCTTCAGCGTGACATCGTCCAGCTTGTGCGTGTTCGGAATCTTGCGAGTGGTGTTGAACTTCTCGCTGCCGTTGCGGTAGTCGGAGTAGCTGACCTCCATGCCCAGGCCGCTCACATCGGAGAAACCGCCGATTACGGTGCCCAGCGATCCGTCGCCCTGGGCGCCGCCGATGGAAACGATGTAGTTGAATGCTCCGTACGGATTGTCCCGAAAAGTTGGCATAACACTCTCCAGTTAGATTTTCGAATCTGCGGTCCACTGGCCGATGCGGAAGATTACGAACTCCGCGGGTTTTACCGGGGCCACACCGATCAACACGATCATGCGGCCGTTGTCGAGATCGTTTTGGGTCATCGTGGTGCGGTCGCAACGCACGAAATAAGCCTGCTCAGGTTTGTCCCCGAGCAAAGCTCCATCGCGCCAGGCGACAAGCAGGAAGTCTTCCACCGATTGGCGCACGTTGGCCCACAACTGTGGTCCGTTCGGTTCAAACACCGCCCACTGCGTGCCGCGATCGATGGAGTGTTCCAGGTAAATGAACAGCCGCCGCACATTGACGTATTTCCATTCCGGATCGGAGCTGATGGTGCGCGCACCCCAGAGCCGATTCCCGCGACCTTCGAAGTAACGAAACGCGTTGATTCCCTCCGGATTGATGACGTCCTGACGCGGCTTGTTGATGTTCAGTTCGAACTTGGTCAAGCCGTTTACGACTTCGTTCGCGGGAGCTTTATGTACTCCGCGCTCGACATCGCTGCGGGCAAAAATTCCGGTCACAAAACCGGACGGAGGAAGCGTCAGACGAGGCGGCGGCGCGCCCTGGCTGGGCCGCTGGGTGGGATCGAGCACTTCGATCCACGGATAGTAAAGCGCCGCATATTTGCTATCGAACTGCCCGCGGAAGGCCCGGATTTCGCTGAGCGACATGTGGTCGGGGGGGTCCACCACGGCGAACCGATATTTCAACAGTTCAGCATTGGTGATGAGCCGGTCGGCAGCCTGCGCGCAGAGGGTTACATCGTCATAGGTGCCGCCGTCGGGAAGCGCGATGATGGCGATGTCCTCCACTTCACCGAGCGCCTCCAGGCCGGTCGCTTTGATGTCGGCGTTGTCCGGATCAGCCGCAGTCCCCGCCAGATCGTCGGGCATGACTAGCAATCCATCATGGCCGCCAGCCAGCCGCGTGGATGTCGAGCCCTGCAGCGCAATCATCAAGCGTGCCGGCAAAAAAGCATCCGCTGGAATGGAAGTCGGATCCCAATCGAGCCAGACCACGGAATTTTCGTCTTCCGGATTGTCCGCTTGAAGGATTTTTGCGATGTAGCGCTTTTGCGTTGGGTCGGCACCCAATTCGTTGTAAACATCAAGGCGTTCCGGCGTGACCGTAACCGCAACAGAAAGCTCAACCAGCTGGATCACTGCCGTCGCCGATGGAACCACGGCTCCACCCTGGCCGATGAAGGTCTGAGGATTGGTGCCGTCGTCCTGCAACACCGCGACCTTGGTGATGTCGAGCGCGGCATTGCCAACCGGCGGCGTAACCCCGTCGTAGATCTCCACCACGGCGCCGTTTTTGGCGCGGGTCACCTGAGTGACGGCGGCTCCAAACGCAGTGCTCTGGTATGCGATGTTCTTACTTCGCACCACCGACGTTTCGACCACTACATTGCCGTAAGCTCCCGGCCAGCGCGCGCGCCAGTGAGCAAACCCGGTGGAGACCGCAATGTCGAGATGTGCAACGCCCCAATCGAACGGCCCCGCGGGTGGAACGCCCCTGGGAACGAAGACCCTTGATATGTACAGGCGCTGGCCGCCATTCTCGAAAAATGCGCGCGTAGCATGCGCCATATAACACAGTCGCTCATCGCTACCGGTGGGCCCGGTGTGGAGAGATTCCAGTCCTCCGTAAATGCTTTCGTACTCGACCAGGCTGCCTACCAGCCTGGGTTCCGTAGTCTTGGGACCGCCGGGATACTGGACGGGGCCGGATTGCGCCATCCCCGCGAATCCCGTGGTGCTGGTGGCGACCCCCTCGATGCTCTTGGATCGAAAGCTTACTTCCTCGACGTACACTCCTGGCGCCAGGTATTCAGGCATCGGCTCATTCCCTTTCTGCGCGTTTCGCGCTAAACCACGTTGAAATCCGCAAGTCCGCTACGGATCTCTCCGATTACGAAATCAATGTTCTGGGGCCCCGAAGTGGCGGTGTAGCCAGCGGGCAGCGTTTCCCCAGTCGAGACGGTATCGGGTGCGCCCGGTGCCGGGGTCGTCTCCATGGGCACGTCCCACAGCGGATCCAGCGAAGGCAAATCTGGTGTGGCCGGTACCGGTGGGACAGCGGGCCCGAACACGGTTACTAGCAGCGTGATAGGGCTGACAAGATCGCCCGCGGGGATGGCATTGGGACCCAGCAATAGTAGAAATTCGCCGCGGTCATCGCCGTGCGCGCGCGCGATGGGTTTTCCTCCCTTAGGCAACGTGGCCTCTACGCGCGCCCAGCGCATCGGTTTGCCGCCTCGAATCGCACGACCGCGGCAGCCCGTGGCGCACGAGTCCAGATCGTAGGCCGCGCCCGGAAACATAGACGGCCGGCGCACTCGGTCCGTATAGGGGAACGTATCTACAGTTGCCTGGGTGTGCAGGGGAATGTGGAAGCGCCGGGGAACGAACCGCCGAGGCAAAATCTGCTGCGTCACCAGAATTGGCGCGACGTAAGGGGGGTAGCCTTCGAAGACCCGGATGTCAACGCTGTCGACCAGTTTCGGATAGTAGAGCAGCGCGAACAGGCAGGATGCGTGGCGGTCGACGGAGGGCTTGGCGCTTGCCTTCGGCGGCTGTTCCACTTCAATGGCCAGCGGAGTGCCCACTCGCCCCGAGCGCATCGCGTCCACGGGTTCCAGGCCCACAGCGAGCCGCTGAAAGTTTTCCAGATACCGCTCGTCGAGCACTTGATTCACGACAAAGCCCCCACGGTTCCAGTGATCAACTCGGTAACCGGCGGCGTCACCACCGGACTCAGGCTGTCGATGCGCACCATGCGGGCGATATACGGAATGCTCAAGCGATAATCGGTTGGCAAGGAATCAAACGTGCGCATCACGGCTTCGGTTGAAATCTCCTCGAGCACGAGTTGAACTGATTCGGTCGGCGCCCAATTCGCCGACCCCTCCAGCAACGGTCCACTTAAGATCGGAGTCGTTTCCAGCACCTGCATGGCCCGCCCGATGATTCGGTGCTCGAATTCCGCGTTGTCCGCCCATGCTGTCAACAGAAAATGCAGGTCGAGCACCAGGTGGCCCTGGCCGTCCTGGCTTCCCACCGCCGACCATGAGGCCCGCATCGTCTTGTTGAAATCTGCGCGGTAAAGGTAGATCGATAGCGCGGGCGATCCGATCGCGGTGGCGATATTTGTGCTTTCAAAATCGGTGGTTCGCACCAACACTGCGTGCGTAGTTTTTCCCGATATCGGCTGCACCGCGGTAAACGCAGCATTCAAAATACGTTCGATACTTCTGCCCGCCGCCGCGATTGCCGCAAACCCCGCCAAATCGCTCTCCCCTTCGTAAGTAACTCGGATCGTCCAGACGCAAAATCAACCCGGCCGCGTGGAACGCAATTCCCTCGTCCATTTCTTCTTTCGCGGGGCAGCGTTTTGCTCCGTCAAGAACTTGAGAGCTTCATCGATGTGACTTGCATCCAGTCGAAACAACGGAATGGAGCCCGTCAGCTTTACTTCCTCCAGAAACCCTCTCGATACCAGCCATCGCAGAGCGGCCTCTGTCCTCTGCAAGCTGCGATGAATCTGTTCTTCCAATAGTCGCCACCGGGTAAGGCCTTCCAGACTGTCCACTGCGTGCCGGTTGCGCACGAAGTAGCTGAGAAGTTGCGTCACGATCTCCAACTCAACGTCGGATGGCTGCGGCAACCTGGCGCCCACTCGCGTCAATGAAGCAACTGGCTGGCCAGGCCGTCGTCGCGGCGAACTCGTTGTAAATAGACGACTGGTCGCAAGGCTGTTGAAAAAGGCGGGTCGAATCGAACCATCCCTTGATCGGAGCACGGATACTCATGAACCGGCGGAAGCGATTGATATTTCAGCAATTAGAAAAGGGAACTGGAGTGGGTTAAGAGAGTCCCGGAGAGCGGGTCAGAATTGACCCACTACGCGCAAGGCTGCTATTGATCCGGCGCTTGCCCGGGATCGATGCCGTGAACCGTAATGCCGTATTTCTTTACGAGTCGGCCGAACGCTCGCCGTTCCTTGCCAGCCTCGCGGGCGGCCCGAGTCAAATTCCCTTGATGCCGCGATAACAGTTCCCCGATAAAAGCGCGCTCGAACTTGGCAATCACATGATGTTTTGCAACTCGAAGATTTGTTCCTTCTGCTGCGCTTGTCCGATCGTGCGCCGCGTCAACCGCCAGCGACACATCGTCCGGCACGATCCTGTGTCCCGTGCAACAAATCAGGGCGCGCTGAATCACATTAAACAGTTCCCGAATGTTTCCCGGCCAGCCATAGCCCTCCAGTTTTCGCAGGGCCGCGGGCGACAGATTCTTTTCCCGGCAATTTCTGAGGGCGCATTCGGTCTTCACAAAATGCCTCGCAAGAAAAGAGACGTCGCCGGTACGGTCCCGGAGAGCTGGCAGCTGAAGGCGCAACACATTGAGCCGGAAATAAAGATCACTACGGAACAGGCCCCGACTCACACTCTCTTCCAGGTTCCGGTTGGTGGCGGCAATAATGCGCACGTCGGCCCGCGTAAATCGGTCTGAGCCCAGGGCACGGTAGCTTCGCTCCTGGAGAAAACGCAGTAACTTGGATTGATTTGCCAGAGACAAGGAATCGATCTCGTCGAGGAACAGCGTTCCTCCCTCAGCCATCCCGGCCAGCCCCTTCTGGTCTGCATGGGCGTCAGTGAACGCTCCCCGGCGATGTCCGAAGAGTTCGTTTTCAGCCAGATGTTCAGGGAGCGTGCCGCAGTCCACTGGAATGAAAGGTCCGTTGCGGCGTGGGCCCAGCGAATGAATGGCGTGCGCGAACAACTCCTTGCCGGTTCCAGTTTCGCCGCTAATGACCGTAGGAGCTTCGCCGGTTGCAAACAGCCGCACCTTGTCCTTAGATCGCAAGAATGCCGGACTCTTCCCCACGAGCTGGGCCATTCCCGCATCCTGTTCGAGGCTTCGCAATATCTCTCTTGACCCAAGCGATCCTGGTTCCAATGCCTTGGTGATGCGTAGTTTGAGTTCTTCGTCCCGCAAAGGACAAAGCAGGAAATCGTCCACCACCTCCGCCACGGTGCGCAAGTTTTCTAGACTGGCACACGCCGGCAGAATGGCGAGGATCGGCACCGGAATGGAGCTGTCTTTTAACCAGTCAAACAAGAACATCGCTCGCTCGAGCTCGAAAGAAACATGAGCGAGAATCATGCGAGCCCCCGAGCAGCACAAACTCTCCGGGACAAGGCTGTCCCAGTTCCGGGTTTCGCAACTCATCCTTGCCGGCAAGATACGCTCAACGCTGGGCAACAAAGAACCCGGGCCTTGTTCGACGACGAGAATGGTCGGCAGCATCTGGGTACCCCGTCCGGAATTGATCTCGAGCAATCAGCAATCGGAAGTGGCCTTTGCGATCAGGGAGCGCAGTTCTTCACAGTTCAGCCGGTGTACCGGCGATATCCTCGCCAAAGGATCGGTTGTCGACTCCTCGGCCATTTGCCCGCGGACACAATTCGCAAGCGCATTTCGACAGTCGAACTCATTGCTGGGTAGTGAGCCGACGAAGCGCAACGTTTCAAAGTCTTTGACAACGGCTTGGGAGCTATCCGGGGGGCACGCTCAACTGCAATTCGCAGGAACATACTCCTCATGAAAGCCCAACGGAATAGCAAAGTGAAATCCGTTACGAAAACCGGACAAGCCCTGCTGTTTTCGGCATAACCTTCCAATGAGCCAAGTTATTCGTCTACTCAAAGAGCCGGGCGCAGCCTCTCGCCAGTTCTGCGCATCGAAACATTTGATACGTCGCGCCTGACAAGCCGTGGTAATCTCGCAGGCCCGCATTTGCGGACAACATCATTGGTCGGACTTCATCTCGTTCAGATTGATTTATTGAGTCGTTTCAAGCTTCGAGATCAGATTGTCGAAAACGCCAGAGCTTACCGACCTTGATTGCTGGCACATAGCGGTCTCTGTGCCATGCGTTCCAGCGTGTAGTGCGTGACTAGGGAAGCAGCGGGATATTTAACCCGCTCCTGTCCGCTCCCACTTGTTGTTGTCACAGGGTCCGTTTCTGCTCTCGCGACTTGCCATCCGTGCCGTAAGTTATTGATCTTCAAGCCGTGTCGGCCGACTCCTAACCCAAACGTCGGTGGTTCAAATCCACCCCCCCGCAACCAACCTCATCCTACTGAATCATAGGGTCAGCGGGTTTAGCGCTGGCCTTTCTTCTTGTTTCTTCCGTGCAGTACCGTGCAGAATCTTCCCAAGTTCTCTTGCAACTCTGCGTTCGTCTGCCTTGACTGCGTGCGTGTAACCCATCGTGGTCTGCGCTTCAGTGTGCCCCAGTCGATCCTGCCGGACTGCCATCGGCGCTCCGATCTGATCGAGCAGCGTGGCGTTGCCATGCCGGAAAGCATGGAAACCACACTGCGGGGTGTCTGGCTTCTTTAGCTGAGGATGAAACTTGCGCTTGCGAACGAGGCTGTGATCCAAGGGTGGATCCGTTTCCTGTTGCAAACAGAAGACCCAGTGCGTTCGGTCGCCAAGTTTTCAGGTAGGCCCTCAGGTGTTCGACCAACTCAGGCGAGATCGCGAAACGGCAATTTCCTTTCCGGGACTTCACCGTCTGGATCTTGCCGCGCCACACTCTCTGACGATCGTGGATGACGGCGTTCTCCAAATCCAGGTCGGCGACCCGCAAAGCGCAGATCTCACCGCCACGGATTCCGGTCTCAGCCAGGATCGAATAAAACGTCGTGTACGGTCACCGCTGAGATGAGGATCGGCAAAGGAACGGCCCAAAGGGCGCTTACAGGCTTGCCCAAAATCAGCTTGGAGAGTTCTTGATCGTTCTCTCCCGCTGCGCTGCATTGGAGCTCAGTCGATTTTCAAAGAAGACTCTGGCGAGTTCAGAGTTTGTCTAAACCTCGGAGTCGAACCTCGACCAACAAAAGTAATTCTTAGAAATCCGTTGTTTCATAACAAGCCGTGTCCGGGCTACGTAATCACATAGCCGCGCCTTCCTGATAGTTCGCAGTGGATGCCTCAACCCCAACACGAATCGCCCAGCCCGTACGATTGGCCATTGAATTCGTCCCCAGGATCGGTGAGTCTGCACCTTCTCATCTCCGGGCACCTTCACCCGGCAACTTGCATGCAGCCTACGTGAAGTCGTTTCGTTCCGTAATCGCAAAAGCCTTGTTGTTCGGCGTAGCGTCGCGAAGCCAGTTTGCCACTTCGCGTGTCGTGAGTTTATCTGTCGACCGCTACGCTCGGAAATGACGGAGAGCTTTTGCCAACGAATCCTCACGGAGGCTTTCAGCCATGCGGGTACACAATCAGATTCTCCCGGTTCTTATGACGCTGCTTCTTTCCGTTGCTGTCGTGCTTTGTGTGGGCAGCGCTTCGTCCGTGTGGGCCCAAGCGACCAACACTGGAACTATTGCCGGCACAGTGACGGACCAAAGCAATGCAGTTGTGAATAGCGCAGCGGTGACGCTCACCGATATTGCGACGAAGAGTTCACGTTCCAATACCACCAACGACGCGGGCCGATACATTTTTGTCGATGTTGCGCCCGGTGCCTACGATCTGAGTATCAGCAAGCAGGGCTTCTCCACGAGCAAGACCCAGGTTACGGTGCAGGTTGGAGCTGCCACTACGGCGAATATGACCTTGCAAGTCGGAGGTAGCAATGTAGTGGTCGAGGTGACGGCGGTCGGCAACCAGTTACAGACGATGAATGCGACCATCGGCAACACCGTCACGAACCTCACCATCGACAGCCTGCCGAGCCTTGGCCGTGATGTCAGCACGTTCATCGTTTTCCAGCCAGGCGTGAGTCCCGATGGTTCGGTCGCAGGAGCGGTAGTGGACCAAAGCACGTTCACGCTCGATGGCGGCAACAATAGCAACGACATGGACGGCAGCATGAACGTTTACACGAAAAGCTTCGCCGGCGACCCGACCGGGGGTGTTGCCAATCAAACTACCGTAGGACCATCGCAACTCGGCACGGGGACGGGTGGCGCCACCGGGGTGTTGCCCACTCCGCAAGATAGCGTCGAGGAGTTCAAAGTAAATACTGCCGGTCAAACCGCCGATTTCAATAGTTCGGCCGGTTCCGAGGTGAAGGTGGTCACCAAGCGCGGAACGGATGCCTGGCATGGTACGGGATACGAGTATTACAAAGACAACAACTGGTCATCCAATAGTTGGCAGAATAACCACCATGCTGGCACACCAGCGGATCCGAGGATTCCGATTCCCAGCTTCCATTACAGCCGTTATGGCGGGGCGATCGGCGGCCCGATTATCCCGAAAGATGTTGTTGGCGGCAAGACCTACCTCTTTTTCAATTACGAGGGTTTCAGTTTCCCCAACTCCGAGACCATCGTTAGAAGCGTTCCATCGCCGACATTGCGGCTGGGGCTGTTGACGGACGACGCGAATGGGGCTCTTTACAACCTGAACCCATTTCCGGTGACCTACAACGGCACAGTGTACGCATCGACGACCAACGACCCGCGTGGGATTGGGATCAATCCCCTGGTTCAGCAGATATGGAACAAGTACGAACCGAATTCAAATGCTCCCTGCACCCAGAGCCTGTGCGATCACCCTCAGGTTGGAAGCAATTCGAACATTCAAGGATTCTCCGCCAACCTTGCCCAGCCAACCACCAGCAAGTTCGCAGTGGGGCGATTGGATCACGATTTCTCGTCGAAGTGGCACCTTATGACCAGCTATCGTTGGTTTAAGCTGAAATCGGCCGCGGATGCTCAAGTTGACATCGGCGGATTTTTCTCCGGCGACAAGCTAGGTACTCCGGCTGCTCAGTCCACTCTTCCGCAGCAAGCATTTTTGTGGTCGGCCGGGTTGACCACGAATGTCACCAACAACACCACCAATGATTTTCACTACAGCTTCCTGCGTAACTACTGGCAGTGGATGCGGACGGGAGATACCCCGCAAACATCGGGGCTGGCGGGAGCGCTCGAAATCTACAGCGGCCAATCCCAATCTCAGGATCTCGGACCTTACAACGTCAACACACAGCAGACCCGCAACCGTTTCTGGGATGGACACGATCAGATGTTTCGCGATGATATTTCCGCGTTGAAAGGCAACCACCTTTTCCAGTTTGGCGGCACCTATCAGCACAATTGGGACTACCATCAACGCACCGATAACGGCGGAGGTATCAATAATCAGATCGTCTATGAACTTGGCGACGCAAACGGCGGATCATCGCACCTCGCATCCGATATACCACTCTGCTCGCAAGCGGGCGTTTCCATAAACCAATGCGGCTCCCTAAGCGCGGCGGCCTTGGGCATAGTTTCCATCGCGCAGGTTGCCTATACCCGCTCCGGTGCAAATTTGAACCTGAATCCCATCGGGTCACCGGCCTTCGATAAGAGCACCATTCCTTTCTATAACGTCTATTTCAGCGACACCTGGCACATGAAGCCCACCTTCACCCTGACCTACGGCTTGGGCTGGACGCTGGAGATGCCTCCGGTAGAACAGGCTGGCAAGCAGGTGGAAATGGTGGACTCGTCAGACCAGCCAATCTCGGGCGCAGCCTACTTGAAGCAGCGCAGGCGCGAAGCGCTGCAAGGAATAAACTACAATCCCGAAATCGGCTTTGCCTTGGTGGGCAATACCGGGAGTGGACTGAAGTATCCGTATAGCCCGTTCTATGGCGAATTCAGTCCGCGGATCGCCGCTGCCTGGAGTCCTCACTTCGACGCAAATTCCTTTGCAGGCAGGATCTTCGGCCGTGAAGATACGGTCGTTCGTGGCGGTTATGGTCGTGTCTTCGGCCGCTTGAACGGTGTGGGTCTGGTGCTGGTGCCATTGTTGGGACCAGGCCTCCTCCAGCCCGTGCAGTGCCGTACGGGCCTCAGCAACGGTACCTGCGGCGCCGCGCTCTCCAATACGGCTTCCACTGCTTTCCGCATCAGCGTGGATGGCCTGACGGCTCCGCTCCAGCAAGCCTCGGCGACGCTTCCCCAACCGTATTTTCCTGGGGTCAACGGCATATCCGCTGCTACAGCTTCGGTCTTGGATCCAAATTTCCGGCCCAATCAGGTTGACTCGTTCGACCTCACCCTTCAGCGCCAGCTGTCCCATAAAGTCATACTGGAATTTGGCTACATTGGGCGCAGGATCACCAACGAATACCAGCCCATCAACCTCAATGCCGTGCCCTACATGATGACGCAGGGTGGGCAGCAATTCGCCCAAGCTTATAAAACTGCCGTGTTGCAATACTGTGGAGGCATTGCGGGGCTGGCTGGCGGTGGTTGCGCGAAGAACGCGGCGGCGGTTACGAGTCAACCCTTCTTCGAGGCGGCGATGAAGCCAGCCTACTGTGCCGGGTTTGCCACTTGCACCGCCGCCGTGGTGGCGAACGAAGGCGGGAACCTTGCTAATGCCCAAGTCTGGACGATGTGGAGCGATCTCGACGCAGCCGGATTCAACTTCGGGACCACCATGATGAACAACACCAACCTAGCCATAGGGGCCACTTCGCCCCAGATGACGTCGGGCCCTGCCGATAATGGCAGCTATGGCTACGGAAACTATAATGGTGGTTTCGTCTCCCTTAAGATGGCCGACTGGAAGGGATTGACGATGCAGTCGAACTTCACTTATTCCAAGGCGTTGGGGACAGGAGCGGTTACCCAGTCCAGCAGCTCGATTACTCCCGACGATGCCTTCAATTTGAAGACCACATACGGGTATCAGAACTTTAACCGCAAGTTCGTTTACAACTTTTTCTTCGTGTACCAGCCCCCCTTCTTTAACGGACAGTCGGGACCGAAGGGGCGGTTGCTGGGGGGCTGGACATTCTCGTCTGTATTCAGTGCAGGCACAGGCACGCCGGTCGAACTTGTCAACACAACTGGAGCAACCGGTCAGGAATATGGTTCGGGGGATGCCAGTTCCTACGCCAGCAACGCGAACATCATTCAGATTGCACCCACCAAGAGCGGCCACGTTTACTCCCAACCTGGCCAGTTTCCCAATATTTTCGCGGCCGGGCCGGCCGCGATTAGCGACTTCCGCAACCCGATTCTGGGGTTAGATTACAGGGACGGCGGCAATGGGAATCTCATCGGCTTGCCCTACTGGAATATGGACCTCAGCGTCAGGAAGAATATCAGAGTGGCGGAGAGCGTTAGCTTGGAATTGCAAGGCGTCTTCGCCAATGTTTTCAACCATAATCAGTGGCTGGACCCGGTGGGCATTTATACGACTGGCCTCTTCGCCGGGTCGGGGCCAGGAGGCTTCGGTACGTTGAGTGGGGGCTCTGCGCAGGAGGAACCAGGAGGCAACCGCCAAATCGAAGTCGGTCTCCGCGTTCGCTTCTAGTCAAGTTAACCTGACAGGCGCCGGATCACGCCTTGCCAAATCAAAGGCCGCGCCATTGGCGCGGCCTGGTCGTTTCCGCGACGTTTTCATGGACGCAATCAGGAGCTCTTTTCGACAATCCCTTGCAGGGCCGCCCGGTAGCCGCGGCTGCAGGAGAGCTCTCTTCCGCTTTTCAGAACCACCACATACTCTCCGCTATTGACCGGGATCAGCTCTTTGATCCTGCGAACGTTCACGATCGTCGAGCGATGGATACGGACGAAATGGTTCGTGTCCAGACGTTCGGACATTCTGCTTATCGTCTCGCGGAAGAGATAGAACTCTTTGCCAACGTTCAATCGCACATAGTTGGCTGCGGCTTCCACCCAGTCGATACTGTCCAGATCCAGGAACACGACCCGGCCGCCGGCCTTGATCACCAGTCGTTCATCGCGTTGCGGTGGTGGCGACGCGCCAGACCTGACCTCCGACAGCAGGTTCAGAATTCGCTTGGTGATCTCGCGGTCGCGCGCCTTGCGCAATTCGGACCGCGCCCTCTCCAGCGCGTGGTGCAGTCGTTCCTGATCGAACGGCTTCAACAGATAGTCAAGAGCGCTGGCCTCGAAAGCGCGAATCGCGTATTGATCGTACGCCGAGGTGAAAATGACCACCGGCATTTCTTCGGGGGGGATTTCGCTCAGCACCTGGAAGCCATCCAAACCTGGCATCTGAATGTCCAGCAGCAACATGTCTGGCCGAAGGCTGCGGATGGCGCATACAGTCTGCCTGCCATCTTGACACTCCGCCACCACCTTTACCTCCGGTTCCGAGTCCAGCAGGATAAGCAGTTTCTGGCGCGCGAGCCGCTCATCGTCGGCGACGACCGTGCGCACCACCGTATCGAACGGCTGGTCTTGCGGTGCCGGCATCATTGATCACCCACCATTGGTCTAACACTTGAATAGACGTGGTTGTACGAGAATGGTTGCCGTAACATTATGTTGGGGATGGACAGCTTATCCCGCAAACCTGGCTGGCCGTCCCATTTCTGCCAGATTCTATCCAGCCGAATCGTGCGCCAGTCCCTTAATGTTCACCGTCCCACTCAGGCCGGGTTTCTCCGATAACGCCGCAAGGATGGGACGAACGGTTGGCGGAGTGGGACGAAAGTGGGACGAATGACAAGCGACGTCGAGATTAGAGAAT
>Ga0209415_10000991_pt1 | contig 54031 bp, 44 predicted proteins | sample PeaSoiSIISIP2007_FD_187696 | JGI IMG/M metagenome (GOLD analysis project Ga0209415, IMG submission 187696) | Peat soil microbial communities from Weissenstadt, Germany - SII-SIP-2007 (SPAdes) (version 2) | ecosystem: Environmental > Terrestrial > Soil > Wetlands > Peat | place: Germany... | reverse complement strand
GCTGAGAGAGTTCATGCTGGCTCGACTTTATCTATCCTCGCTGTGGAAAGGGAGGGCTTAATCAGAGTCTCCCTAGGAACTTGGTATAGGTTCTTCCTGCTCCTCGCTGCTAGCTACTGGCCCCTAGCTACTTCTTCTCTACATTCCCGGCAGCTTCATTCCCGCCAGTTTGCGCCCGAAGCTTGCCTTCCCCATCTGCTTGAACATCTTGCGCATCTGGGCATACTGGCGGAGCAGGTTATTCACCTCTTGCACGCTCGTGCCCGAGCCCCGCGAAATGCGCTTGCGCCGGCTGCCGTTGATGACCTCATGATGCAGGCGCTCATAAACGGTCATCGAGTTAATGATGGCTTCCACCCGATTCAGTTCCTTCTCGTCCACTTTGTCCGCGTGCTTCTGCAATCCGGCGAAGGGGCCAATGCTGGGCAACATGCCCATGAGGCTCTGGAGCGATCCCATTTTTTTCACTTGGCGCAATTGGTCGCGGAAATCTTCGAGCGAGAAGCCATCACCTGCCAGGGCCCGGCTGGCCATCTCCTGAGCCTTTTTCTTGTCAACATTCTGTTCCGCTTTTTCGATCAGAGACAGAATGTCGCCCATGCCCAAAATGCGCGACACAATGCGATCGGGATGGAAAGGCTCAAGCGCATCGTACTTTTCTCCCATGCCGATGAACTTGATCGGCTGCCCCGTGACCTGGCGGATGGACAAAGCCGCGCCCCCGCGGGCATCGCCATCCATCTTAGTGAGCACCACGCCAGTGAGCGACAGTTTCTTGTGGAACTCATCGGCGGAATTGACCGCGTCCTGGCCGGTCATGGCATCGGCCACAAACAGGATTTCCTGGGGATTGAGCAGTCGCTTTAACGACTGCATCTCTTCCATCAGCCGGTCATCAATGTGCAGGCGGCCGGCGGTGTCGACGATCAGAGCGTCGCAGCCGCTGTTGATGGCCTCGCGGCGAGCCTCCTTCGCCAAGCGCTCAACCGTGGCTGTGTTGGCTTCAGAAACTTCGCCTTCGTAAAGATTCGCCTTGATTGCCTGCGCCACGACCTTGAGCTGCTCACGAGCCGCCGGGCGATACACGTCCACCGAAACCAGCAGCGGCCGATGCCCGCCATTCTTCAGCCAGTTTGCCAGCTTCCCCGAAGTCGTAGTTTTGCCCGAGCCCTGCAATCCCGCCATGAGCACAATCGTGGGAGGCTGAGACGCGAACTTCAAGCGGGCTGTATCGCGGCCGAGAGTTTCAATCAGCTCGTCACGCACGATCTTGATGACTTGCTCGCCCGGTGAAAGAGCAGTCGCCACTTGCTGGCCGACCGCCTTGGCTTGAATGTGGTCGATCAACTGCTTGACGACCTTGAAGTTGACGTCGGCTTCCAGCAGGGCGAGGCGAATCTCCCGCATCGCCTCCTCAATGTTCTCTTCGTTGAGGACGGCCTGCCCGCGCAGGGTCTTGAAGGCGCGTTGAAGTTTTTCTGAAAGATTCTCGAACATGGGTGTAAACAGCTATTTTAGCAGTTAGAAGTCGGAGGCCGAGCTATCATCCGAGCAATACTATCGAAGCATAAGGCGGACCTGCATGGGGAGATGGTTACATGACAATCCCTTCCGAAATTGATTTCAGTGTATGCGAAATGGGGGTCCTTCGACTTCACCGCTCAGGATGACAGTTTGCCCAGGAAAATCTCCTTTGCTGCGATCACAGTATTGCAGTGGATGGTCACGGTGTCTTCGACGCGGCGTGCGTAGCCTCCGGCGAACGTCACCATCACGGGGATACCCCGAGCGTGCGCAACTCGCAACACCAATTCGTCGCGGCGCTTCAGCCCATCAATCGTTAGCGAGAGGCCGCCGAGCTGATCTTCACGGTAGGGATCGGCGCCAGCGATATAACAGATCAGTTCCGGCTCGAACTGGCGCAGGCCTGAGCTGAGGGCGTTGTCCAGCCAGGCCAGATAATCGTTGTCGCCGATCTCGTCGGGCAGATCCACATCAATCGACGACGGCGGCTTGAACGCCGGATAATTGTTTTCCTGATGAAGGGAGATGGTGAACACTTCGCCCGCGTGCGCATTGCGTACCTTGGCCGGTTGGGAAAGTTTTAAAGTGGAGGCAGAAGTCGAAGGCAAGGTCCCGGTCGGAATCCGCATGCCGGCAAAAATGGCGGCCGTCCCGTTGCCCTGGTGAACGTCGCAATCCACAGTCATGGCACGGCTGATCTTGTCATCACGTTGCATGCGCCGAATGGCGACGGCCACGTCATGAATCATGCAGAACCCTTCACCGTGATCGGGGAAGGCGTGGTGAAATCCTCCGCCGACATTGAAAGCCACGCGATCTTTCAAGGCATAGTCCGCCGCGAGGATCGAACCACCCGCCGCCAACCAAAAAGCCCGCACCAGTTCCGGGGAGTATGGCACCTCCATCTGGAGTTCCTCGAGCGCCGACAGTGTCCCGGTTTTCAGTTTTTGAACATATTGAGGCGTGTGCACGAGCAGTACATCTTGATCGCTTGCCGGTTGGGGAGTCAGGAAGTCGGAAGCTTCGGCGATCCCGGTTTCGAGCAGCCGGTCGTGAATCCGGCGATACTTTTCGGCGGGAAAGACATGCGCGCCGATGGGAAGGTAATAATCATCGCTGTAAACCAGTTTGAAAGGGAGCATGATAGGTTGCGGCGTTCTCCATGATACTCGGTCCCACCCTTGTCTTCAGAACCTTTCACCACGGAGGACACAGAATCACAGAGAAGGACCCAGATTTTGACGTAGGCGCGGGCGTCCCGCACTCAGAGGTTGTGACTTTCTTCTCGTATTTCGGGATGACAGTGGATTGCTGAAGACACAGGACCACTAGGAATTGTCATTCTGAGCGGAGTGGGATGTTCGCGAAGCGAACATCCCATGGAGTCGAAGAACCCCTATAACCCTAGGATTAGATTCAGCATTTTCGAGGCATTCTTCCTGGAAGATGTTGAGAATTCCCTGCGGCGTCTTTGCAGCGATTGAACCATAGGGGTCCTTCGACTGCGTTGTCGTGCGCGAAGCGCACGACAACTTCGCTCAGGATGACAGGTCTGGAGGGGGCCGATGAATCCGTGAAACGCCATGTGATCCTGAAATGCGAGAAAGAAAGAGTCACAACCTCTCGGGGCAAGCCCTCGCCGATGGGTGCTTCACCGCGCCGGCAGCGAGGTCTTTTTCTGGATGCCTTCGCCTTCAACAATCGTATAAATGAAATCCGCGGGAACGTCGCGCAGCACTTCGACCTTGCCGCTCGGCCATCTGATTTCCACTTCGTCCATTTTGGCTTCCGAACCGAGACCGAAATGCAATCGCGGATCGTTCTGCGAGAGGTAGCTCCCCCCGCCGCGAACTTCGCTGAACTGCGCCAGCTTCCCGGCTTTCACGATGACCCGCGCACCAATCGCCATCTTGTTGCTTTTCGTTCCAGTCAATTTGAACAGCACGCGATGATTGCTGTTCCCACCTTGATTGAGCAGCAGCGTTGGCGGACCATCGGTGCTCATGATCACGATGTCCACGTTGCCGTCGTTGTTGATGTCGCCAAATGCGGCTCCCCGCCGCGATTGATCAGGGATCGAAGCCAGCACGCCGGAAACATCTTCGAAAGTGCCATCGCGGTTATTACGGAACAGCAGCATGGGCTCACGGTAACGGGGAGCGCCAGGGACCATATCCATCTGCGGATACACGTGCCCGTTGGCAATGAAGAGATCCAGCCAGCCATCGTTATCCATGTCGAAGAAACCGGTTCCCCAACCCACCGGGTTATACGTAGGCTTTGCCAGCTTGGCAGGCCAACTCACATCGGAGAATCCTTGCGCCCCCAGGTTGCGATACAGCACGTCCGCCTGCTCGGTGAAGTTCGTAACAAATATCGAAAGACGGCCTTCGTGCAAATAATCGCCCCAGTCCACTCCCATGGAGCCCTGTTCCAGGCCATCCGCGCTGACCGCCGCGCCCGAGAGCATGCCGACGTCTTCAAACGTCCCATCATGCTTGTTGTGGTATAGGTAATTCGGCCCGGAATCGTTGGCGACGTACAAATCCGGCCAGCCGTCATTGTCGTAGTCGCCCCAGATCACTCCCAGACCGTAGTACTTATTCGGATCGTCAACGCCAGCTTTCTTGGAGACTTCTTCAAATGTGCCATCGCCACGGTTGTGGAAGAGCAGGTCGGATTCGCCCAGCATGCCCCAGGGACCGCACTGCACCGGAATTCCCTTGAAGCTGCAATTCTTTTCGTTCTTGCCAAAGTCAGGCAGCTTGTTCATATCGAAGTGCACGTAGCGGGAGACGAACAGGTCCACGCGGCCGTCGCGATCGTAATCGGCCCAGGCGGCGCCAGTGCTGAAGCCGCCGGCCGCGACTCCGGCTTTGTCGGTGACATCTTCAAAGCGGCAGTTGCCCAGGTTGTGATAAAGCGCGTTCCCACCATAGCCGGTCACGTAGATGTCCGGCAGTCCGTCATTGTCATAGTCGGCGACCGCGACGCCCATGCCCCAGCCTTTTCGGGTCAGACCGGCAGACTGCGTGATGTCGGTGAACTTGAAGCCATCGTCCTGATGATAGAGCGTGATCATGGGGTCGCCGCCCTGCTTATAGCGGTCCACCGTCGATCCGTTTACCGTAATGATGTCGAGTTTGCCGTCATTATCACAGTCGATCAACCCGACGCCGCCGCTTATCGATTCGACGATGTAGCGCTTCTCCGGAGAAGAGATGTGCGAGACCGTCAGGCCTGCTTGTTTGGCGACGTCCTCGAACTTGGGCAGCGGAGTCTTTGCGGGAGCGGCTTGAGCTGGGGCGAGGACCGAAAGAAGCAGGTACAGAATCATGGTAAAGAGTGCACGCATGATGAAAGAGACTGCGAGATTATAGCCCAGGCACTGGCGTGGCAGATCTACCCTTCCCGCCGCCACGAAAGCAGCATTAGTCGGCGGGCGCCGGCGCGGGCTGGGTTACGTGCGCTTCACCGCGCTCGCGCCATCCTTCGATAATCAGATACAGCACAGGAATGAAAAACAAATTCAGCAGCGTCGACATGATCATTCCGCCGAACACCGTAGTTCCAACCGAATGGCGTCCTTTCTGGCCGGCGCCGGTGGCGACCATCAACGGCACCACTCCCAGGATGAACGCGAATGAAGTCATCAGGATCGGCCGCAGCCGAATCCTGGCCGCTTCCACCGTGGCCTCCACCAGCGGCAGACCGCGCTCGCGCAACTGTTCGGCGAACTCGACGATCAGGATGGCGTTCTTGCTCGACAATCCGATCAGCATCACCAACCCGATCTGGCAATAGACGTCATTCTCCAGGCCTCGCAACCATTGCCCGGTGAGCGCTCCCAATAGTGCCATAGGCACCGCCAGCAGCACGATAAAGGGCAAAACAAAGCTTTCGTACTGCGCAGAGAGAGTCAGGTACACGACCAGAACTCCCAACCCGAACAGGATGATTGTGGTTTGCCCCGAGGCGAGTTCCTCCAGCGACAGGCCAGTCCACTCGTAAGTGAATCCCTGCGACAGGGTTTTCTTGCTCAACTCCTCCATTGTCGTGATGGCTTGTCCGGAACTAAAGCCGGGCGCTGCGGAGCCGTCAATTTCCGCCGAGCGAAAAAGATTGTAATGGTTGATGACGGATGGCGAGGCCGTCTGCGAAATAGCCACAAGATTTTCCAACGGAATCATCGCGCCATTGTCGGAGCGCACGTAGTACTGCTTAATGTCTTGGGATTGGGCGCGGAACTGCTTGTCGGCCTGCACGTACACCCGATAAGAGCGGTTGTTGAAATCGAAATCATTCACGTACGCCGAACCCATGTAAACGCCCAGCGTATCCGTGATCTGCTGCAGGGGTACGTGCAGGCTCTTGGCCTTTTCGCGGTCAATCGTCACCAGGAACTGCGGATCGTTCGCCGTATAGCTGCTGTACAAACCGGCGACGTCTTTGCGCGAGTTGCCCTGCCGCACCAACTCCTGCGTGACATTGGCCAACTCTTCCAACGTGTGCGCGCCCTGATCCTGAACTTCGAATTGGAAACCGCCCAACCCGCCGATGCCGGAAACCGCCGGAGGCAAAAACGGAAGCACCAACGCGCCCGAAACACCGAACATCTGGCCGCGCAGGCGGTCCACCACCGCATCGGCCGAATGCTCGGCCCCCTTGCGCTTGGAGTAGTCCTGCAGCTTGGCATAGATCACGCCCTGGTTGGGAGCATTCCCGGCGGGGCCGCTGCCGGTGATCGCGAAGATGTTTTGAATGTCCGGATCTCTCCGCATGATTGCGGTGACCTGATCCTCGATGCTCCGCGTGTATTCCGTCGAAGCCCCCGGCGGCGACTGCACCGCGATCAGGAACCAGTCTTGGTCCTCATTGGGTACGAAGCCTTTGGGCACCCGTTGGAAGACCATGTAAGTGAGTCCGAGACCAACCAGAAACAGCACGGCTGCGAGCAGGCGAAACCGCAGGAAACCGCGCAGCGCCCTCTGATATCCATGGGTGACGGCGGAAACCACTTTGTCGACTTCCCGGAAGAGCCAAATCTTCTCACCGTGCGTTCGTCCGAGCAGAAGTGCGGAAAGTGCCGGACTCAGAGTCAACGCGTTGAAAGCCGAAATGGAGATTGAGAACGCAATGGTGAGCGCGAACTGGCGGAACAGAATTCCGGTTGTGCCGGGGAAGAAAGCTACGGGAACGAAAACCGCGACCAGCACGAGCGAAGTTGCGATGACCGCGCCCGTCACTTCTTTCATGGCGGCCGACGCCGCTTTGCTGGGGTTCGTTTCGCCTTCCTGAATGTGGCGCTCGATGTTCTCGATCACCACAATTGCGTCGTCGACCACCAATCCCGTTGCCAGCGTGATACCGAAAAGAGTGAGCGTGTTAACGGAGAAATTCAGCAGCTTGACGAACGCGAATGTTCCGATCAGAGAAACTGGAATGGTGACCGAGGGAATGATCGTGCTGCGCCAATCTTCGAGAAAGATGAAAATCACCAGAATGACCAAAACGATGGCTTCGATCAGGGTGGTGAGCACGTCTTTGATCGATTCGCTGACCGCGTCGGTGGTGTCGAAGGCGTTTTCATACACCATTCCGGGCGGGAAGCGCTTGGAGAGCCGAGCCAATTCCGCGAGTGCCAACCGGTCCACTTCGATGGCATTTGCGGTCGAAAGCTGGGTGATGGCGACACCCACCGAATCGTGCCCGTTGTAAATCAGGTCAGAGCTGTAATCTTCGGCTCCCAGTTCCGCACGTCCGACGTCTTTCAGCCGTACCAGCGTGCCGTCCGCATTGGTCTTCAGGATGATGTTTTCAAACTGCGCGGGCTCGCTGAGCCGCCCGATGGCGCGCACGCTGATCTGAAATTGCTGTCCAACTTTGATTGGAGGTTGTCCGACCTGGCCGGCGGCAACCTCGACATTCTGCTCCTGCAGCGCGTTGACCGCATCGGTCGCGGTGAGACCGCGGCTGGCCATGCGCACCGGATCGAGCCACAACCGCATGGAATATTTGCGTTCGCCGAAGATAAAAACCTCGGCCACTCCCGGCACGCGCTTCAGTGTGTCTTTCACGTAGACGTCCAGGTAGTTGCTCATGAAGAGCGGGCTGAAGCGGTTGTCCGGGGAATACACGGCCGCGCCGAAGACAAAATTTTGCGACGACTTGGCGACCGTAACGCCCGTCGCCTTGACCGCGGCAGGAAGCCGTCCTTGCGCGGTGTTCACGCGGTTCTGAATGTCCACGGCCGCCAGGTCAGGATCGCGGTCCAAGTCGAATGTCGCGGTGATCGAACTGCTGCCGTCATTCCCGCTGGTGGAGGTGATGTACCTCATCCCCTGCGCGCCGTTGATCTGTTGCTCGAGCGGGATAGTGACCGCCGACTCCACGGTTTGCGCGCTGGCGCCCACGTATCCGCTGGTAACGGAGACTTGCGGTGGCGCAAGGTCGGGGAATTGCGCAACCGGCAATGTGGGAATCACCACCGCGCCTGCCAGAATAATCAGCAGAGCGCAGACTGTGGCAAAGACCGGCCGGCGTATGAAGAAGTCAACAAACATAGAAAGTCGCTGGTTCCCCGCACAACTGTCATCCCGACCGAAGCGAAGCGCAGTGGAGGGATCTGCTTCTCAGTCGTACCACGGCCAAGTCCTCAAACAGCAGGTCCCTCGACTCGCAAGATCTTCCGCAAGCGGAAGATCTCACTTCGCTCGGGATGACAGAACAGTTATCCGAACGAACCCTGAAACCAGGAGCTAGCTCTCCGGAGCCACCGGCGCCCCATCCACCAGGAACTGGATTCCAGAGACGATGATCTTGTCCCCGGGCTTGATCCCGTCCAGCACCACGTAGTCATTGCCTACCATGTCGCCGATTCGCAGCGGTTTCTGATGTGCGACCAGCTTTCCGTTCTGGTCTTCCGCTACGAATGCGAAGTACAGCCCCCCGATGCGGGAGACTGCGACCACCGGAACCAGCGGCCCCTGGTGCATTCCCCAAATCACCCGCGCGCGGATGAACTGCAGGTGGCGAAGTTTATCTTCATTGTTCGCAATCCGTGCTTTGACCAGCACCGTCTGGGTCGTATTGTCCACTTGCGGAGATATAAAACTGACCCGGCTCTCGGCCACCACGTTCTCAGCGCCGTCCACAATTTCGACCGGCATGTTCATCTTGAGTTGAGACGAGCGCTCGATCGGGATGTACACATACGCCTCAAGACTTCCAGGTTTGTCCACCGTGGTCAGCGGAGTCGTAGTGGTTACGCGGTCACCCACGCGTACCGGAATGTCGCCGATGATCCCGGCCGAGGGCGCAACCACGCTGTAGTAGTGAAGCTGTACCTGCTGCTCGCGCACCTGCGCATCCAGCGACTGCAGTTGCGCCTTGGCGCTGTCCAAGGCGGTTCTCGCCTGATCGAGATCTTGCTTGGAGACTACTCCCGCCGCAGCCAGGGCGCTGATCCGGTCGTATTGCTGCTGCGCCCACTTCAGGTTCGCTTCCTGAGCCGCCTTGCTCTGCTCCTGACTGTTCACCGTCGCCTGCTGCTTGCTGGGATCGATCTGCATGAGCACCGCGCCCGGGGAGATATGATCCCCGGAGTGCACACGGATCTCGGTGATCTGGCCCTCAACCTGGGGCATGATGCTCGCCGAATCGCGCGACTTCAGCGTGGCCACATACTCCGTGGTGTCGCTTATGGGCACAGCGCGCGCCACTTCTATCTTGACCGGAATCGCCGGATCCCCTTGGGGCGCATTGCCTTTGGCTGAACCGCCGCTGCAAGCCATCGCCATCGCCGCTGCGATCAAAAGGAACATGAACCCAGCCCTACACGCCGCTCGCTCCGGCAAACCCGCGCACCCACTCGATTTGAAACCTCTTTTCACCGTTTCCAGTACCCTAGCACCTAACCCTCAGAGTATCCAGTGACTTGCCGCCTGAAAGCCCCGACCGAACCCTGGTGCAATCAACAGATTAGATTGCACGCAAGCCTCATTAGACTCGAAACCAAAGCAAAAGTTATCGGCGGAAGATGGTTCTGGGCGGGTGCAGTTGCGTGCGGTTCTGCTCTGCTACATTGTTAGTGTCATGAAACCCCTTCGCAGCTTTGCCAGCGACAACAATGCCGGCATCCATCCCAAAGTGCTGCGGGCGATTTCCGCGGCCAACCAGGGGCATGTGGTGGGGTACGGCGACGATCCCTATACCGAGACCGGGGTCCGCAAATTCAAGGAACACTTCGGCAACGACGTTGAGGTCTTCTTCGTGTTCAACGGGACCGCTGCAAACTGCCTGAGTCTGAAAGCGCTCGCTGAGTCTTTTCACGCCGTGATCTGTGCGGAGGGCGCCCACATCTATACCGACGAATGCGGCGCTCCGGAAAAATTCACCGGCTGTAAACTCATTCCGCTCCCGGCCGCGGATGGCAAGCTTACCTTGGAATCCGTCCGTCATGCCTATCACGGCATTGGCGACCAGCATCACGTTCAGCCCCGCGTGATTTCCCTGACTCAGGCCACCGAAATGGGGACGGTTTACAAGCCACGCGAAATCCGCGATCTGGCTCGCTTCGCCCATGAAAATGAAATGTTCCTGCACATGGACGGCGCCCGCATCGCCAACGCTGCCGTCAGTTTGGGCCTGACCCTGCGCGAAGCCACGCGCGATTTGGGCGTGGATGTCCTTTCCTTCGGTGGCACGAAAAATGGAGCCATGGGCGGTGAAGCCGTAGTCTTCTTCAACCAGGAACTCAGCCGGAATTTCCTCTATCTGCGAAAACAAGGCATGCAGTTAGCCTCGAAGATGCGCTTCATCTCGGCGCAGTTCGAAGCGCTGCTCTCCGATCATTTGTGGCAGAAAAATGCCGAGCACGCGAATCAGATGGCGGAACTGCTGGAAAAAGAAGTAAGCAAGATCTCGAAGGTGAACATCGTATACAAGGTTGAAGCCAACGGCGTATTCGCGCAAATCCCGCGCGCCGCCATCGCCAAGCTGCAAAAGCGTTACTTTTTTTATGTTTGGAATGAGGAGCAGTCCGTGGTGCGCTGGATGTGCTCCTTCGACACGACGGAGGAGGATGTGCGGGAGTTTGCGAAGTTTGTGCGGGAGATACTAGGCGAGTAGTGCCTGCGTGTGTCGCAGGGAGCTATTGATTTTTGAATAGGGTTCTAATAAAGTTACGGTTCCCCCGAAAGATTTGGTTCGGTTCGTCTAACATAGGAGAAGTGATGAATCGGAAGTGGCTTGCCCTCATCGTGTTGTGGCTTTCAGGATTGGGCGGATTCGGCTGCGGCAACAGACAGAAACTATTGTCCATTTCGGTTACTCCTACCACCGGGGCGTTCTTAAGTCCGGATGCGGCGCTGAATATTCAACTCACGGCGACGGGTACCTATGTCCATCCCCCAGCTACGAAAGACCTTACTGATCAAGTAACCTGGACAAGCGACGTACCACAATTGGTGACGGTGAGCAGTACAGGCCTGATTTCTCCTGCCGGGACTGGCAATTGCGGAGTTGCCAATATAACTGCATCGCTTCTAACCAACGATCCGAAAGGCAATGTGGTCTCCAACGCAATGACCGTTACGGTCGACAATACGAATAACCCCATTTGTCCACATCCTTAGCTGTCGTCGTAGAGCCGCCTTTTATTGATCCATTAATAACTTGTTCAGCGTGGGCTTGTGCTTTTCCCTTTTCGTTTTCTTTCGGTCGGGAACCACTCTTGACGCTGGCGGCGTTCCAATCCGCTCCCGTGCCATCGCCTTTACCGTCTCGACCGCGCGAAATCGCTTCGGTTTCTTTTTCTTGGGCATGGTCTCAATCTTGCCATAGCTCGTATGTGGTTGACGTGCAATAATCAAAACTAGCAACTGCTGGTGGCCAACGACGAATGGCCAACGACCCACGACGATTATGGATGAACGCGAATTTTTTGACGAACGGCAGGAAAAGAAAAACGCCAGCCTGAATTGTCCTCACTGCCAGCAGTCTGCCGAGTACGAGATCACCTGGCTGGTGCGCACCAAGAAAAAACAGCTTCCCGGACGCGCCGACGAGCGCGACCGCGCCCGCTTCGCCAAAGCGCGTTCCTACATGCTGCGTAAAGACGATATGCTCGCCTGCAAGAACCTGCGCTGCCGCAAACGCTTCGACATTTCCGGCGTGCAGTCGGTCGTGTTCACCGAGTAAATACGGGATAACGGACCTCACAGACGCCGTCGAAACCCGGATATTGTCTCAAACGCCGTAATTAACAATCCCCGGAACCAGTTGACGCATCTTATTTCAGGCGCATATGATCTTCGTTTGGCCTGAACTCGAAGGACGTGCCAGAGAAGAGGTACTCAGGCGGTGAAGTCATTATCCATGGAAAAGAAGAAACTGGACTATTTCAAGAAGAGACTGGAAACGCGGCAGCACGAGTTGCGGCGCACGGTCTCGCGTACCGAGCAGGACGGGCGCACCGTCGATGAGGATTCGGCGCAGGATATCGCCGACAAGGCCGCCAGTTCCTATAACAAGGAGTTCCTCTTTCACCAGAGCAACAACGATCGCCAACTCCTGCAAATGGTGGAGAGCGCGTTGTCCCGCATCCGAGAGGGTAGCTTTGGGGAGTGTATCGCGTGCGGCAAGGAGATCAATCCCAAACGCCTGGAAGCTGTGCCTTGGACCCGCCATTGCATCGAGTGCCAGGAGAAGCTGGAACAAGGACTGTTGGAACAAGCTCCGCGGTAGACCTCATCGTCCACACCGCCGATTCTCCGGTAGTGGCTTAATTTGGCCAAATTCAGCCACTACCGATTCTCCCCGGCCTTTGACGCTTCTGATTTTCGCCTGTTAGACTGACAGATTGTCAGCCCAGCCTCATAAGAATCAGAAGGGGAGTTCGTGCGCGCAGAAACCCGTCATCAACTGAAACAGGACCGCTTCAGCCGAACCACGATCGACGTGGCAGAGAAGACTGCCCATTGGTCCGTCGAACACAAAAATACTATAGCCATCGTCGCCGTGATCGCGCTGGTCATAGTGGGAACGGCGGGAGGCGCCTGGTATTACCTGAATCAGCAGGACCAAAAGGCGAGTGTCGAAGTAAGCCAGGCGATACGCACGCTCAACACACCGGTGCGCCCGCCCAACATGCCTCCTCAGCCGGACTCCCCGAGCTTTGCCAGTTCCCAAGAGCGAGCCGCTGCCGCCCACAAAAAGTTTCAGGCGATCGTGGATAAGTATCCCCACACCCATGCCGCCGAAATTGCACGGTATTTTCTAGGAATGACTTCAGTCGATCTGGGAGACAACACTGCTGCCGAAGCCGATTTCAAGGCGGTGGCGTCCACGCACAACGACGATCTTGCTGGGTTGGCGAAGTTCGCCTTAGCCTCCATTTATCGCGATACCAATCGTGACAAGCAGGCTGTGGATGTTTACAAGGAGCTCACCGCCAAGCCTACAAATACGGTAGGCAAGGTGATGGCTCAAATGGCTTTGGCCGAGACCTATCAGCAGGGCAATCAACCGCTGGAAGCCAAACGCATCTATGAGCAAATCCAGAAAGAAAATCCAGCCACCGAAGCCGCTCAGATGGCTTCGGGGAAGCTGCAGGAGTTAAAGTAAGTTAAGCTAGCTTATGGCTTTTGGCATTCCTCTGTGTACTCAGTGTCCTCCGTGGTGAGCCCGGTTTTCAACGTTGAACGAACAGCTTGCTCCACTCCTCCACCGGCGATGGTGGGATCAGCGCTGGTTTCAGATTTGCCGCCACGTGCTCCTTGTGACCCATGCCCACCAGGGAAGTTGTGATTCCCGGCGCGGAGCGGGAAAACTGAATGGCGTTTTCTGCGTCGGTCTTCAAACCCAGACCCCGCGTGACGAAATCCGGCAGCCCATGCGCTAGCTGTCCCTGATGCAGGCTGGCGCTGCCCATGACGGCGAGTCCGAGTTCGGTAGCCGCAGCCAGCAGAGATTTCTTCTGCTTGCCACTCCGCTGATTGGCCAGGCCGTAGGCCTCGGGCATAGCCAGACTGAACGGAAGCTGGATGAAGCGGAAATGGTGATCGCCCCCGCCCACCTCCCTCGCAAGTTCCACAACGTCGGCTAGACCGACGAAGTCGCGCGAGCCTTCCGGCAAACGGAAGGCGCTCCAGGTGGCCATCCCGTAATCACTAAGGCGGCCGGACTTGACCTGCTTCTCCAGCATCACGAATGCGTCGCGCAGCCGTTGATGGAAAACGTCGCGGGAAACCTCAGCCAACTGTGATTCCGGATTGTGCACGTAGAAAACGTCGATGGTTTCCAGCCCAAGGTTGCGGCGCGAGCGCTCGATCTGGTTTTCCAAGTAAGACGGCGTCATGCAGTGCATCCCGCCGACTAGCTGATTCGGATCCAGAATGCCGGGTTCGACGTATTCCCGCAGGAAGTAGCTGCGCGGGTCGGCTGGCAAGTTGCCGTCGAACGAAAGATACCCGGCCTTAGTGCAGACCAACACTTCTTCGCGCTTCAATTCTCCCGACTCAATCAGTTGCTGGAGAGCCGCGCCAATGTTGCGTTCCGATCGTTGATGGCGGTAGTTGATGGCGGTATCGAGAACGTTGATGCCGGAACGCAAAGCGGCTGCAATCGCGGCAATGTATTCCCGGTCGGTGGTGTCGTCGGGCTCGCCGAGGTAGGTGCCGAGTCCGATGGAAGACAGCCACAGCTCGCCAGTTCCCGGCACTTGCTTAGGACGGCGGAAGTGTCCGGCATCCCGCAACTGGGGGAAGCGGTCGCGGTAACGAGCCGTGCCTTCGGGAGTGGCGTGACCAAGAAACATGAAGGGACAGTGTAGCAGTCACGGAGAGCACGTTTGTGCCGATGTCATAATGGAGGTATGAGAACTATCACTGCTGACCGGTTCAAGAAAAACTGTCTCAAGGTTATGCGGGAGATGTCTTTAGCCAGAGAGCCGATATTGATCACGAAGAAGGGCAGACCGCTAGCGAAACTGGTGTCCGCGGATGCCAAGACTATCGACGATATTTTCGGCTGCATGAAAAGCGAGGTCGAAATTGTGGGCGATCTCGTGTCTCCGGCGGTTCCGCTTGAGGATTGGGACGTTTTGCGGTAGCGCGGCGTGTCCTGCGCTGATCTCCTCCCGTTACTTTCGTAAGCCTTAATCCACTTTTTGTTGAGAGTCTCGGCTTACGCTCGCGGACAATTCCTAAGTACCAATTTCAGCTTTTGCGAGGCCTCATGACCGCATTCCGCTGTCTAAGTGTATTCGTGCTCTTTACTTTTTTGTCGTGTGGCTCAGCTCTCACCCAAGATACAGGCTCGTCGACGCCGACCTTTGGCGACGATTCCGCTTCCGGCCAGAGCCAGAGCCTGGGCGACCTGGCGCGCAAGGTGCGAAAAGACAACACAGCGGAAGTGAAGATGTCCGATGAGGACGCCAAGAAGCTTTTCCGCTCCGTTGACAAGATTCTCGCCTTCGCAGCCCAAGATAGTGGCTTCCCCCAACATTCCACCGTAAAGCGTCAACTGGTAGGTCACACCGAAGTCGAGCAATATACCCGCGAGCAGGTGGCTAAAGACGAAAACGCGCAGCGCTTGGCCCGCTCCGAAATGACCATGAAGAAGTTCGGCTTCCTGCCCAGAGACTTCAATTTGCGCGAGTTCCTGGTCAAAGCCAATGGCCAGCAAATCGCGGGCTATTACGACAGCGACACCAAGACAATTTCTCTGCTGAACTGGGTCCCGATGGAACGCCAGGAGCCAATCCTGGCCCACGAACTGACCCACGCGCTGCAAGATCAGAACTACGATCTCAAGAACTGGCTGAAAGCTGGGAAAAAAACGGCGGCGCCTGCGGACAAGGGCGGTTCGCCCGATGCGGACGACGACTCCGGCATAGCACGCCGGGCAGTGGTCGAGGGGCAAGCCATGATCGTGTACGTGGATTACCTGCTCGCTCCTCTCGGACGCAGCCTGCAGAACACACCCGGCCTGATCTATCAAATGGAGGAGCCCGTGGTAAAGGCTGCTGCGGACTCCCAATTGCTGCACGATGCCCCGATGGTTCTGCGTGAGGCCGGCACATTCCCGTATCGCGAAGGACTTATCTTCGAAGGCGAATTGCTGGAAAAGGGCGGGAAGAAGATGGCTTTCTCGGGCGTCTTCTCGCGCCCGCCGCGCAATACGCACGAGGTGTTACAGCCGCAAGCCTACATGGATAGCGAAAAACTGTCGTCGCCGGTGCGCATTCCAGACGTAGAACAGCTGCTGAGCGGCAAGTACGCGGTGTACGACTCCGGCGGAATCGGCGAACTCGATGTGCGCGCGCTTCTGAAGACATACGGAGACAGGAAAGACGCCGACAATCTATCGGCGGCGTGGCAGACCGGGTCGTACGTGACTTTCCGCAGGACAGTCAAGACCGCCACTGATTCGCCCACCACCGCCGACCTGGCTCTGCTGTACGTGTCACGATGGAAATCTTCGCCGATGGCGCAGCGCTTCGCTCACCTTTACGCCAGCGCGGTTGCCCAGCGCTATCAGAACGCAACTCCGCAACCCGCTGCCTCCTGCGCCGGAACGAATTGTCCCGTCTCCGCAGTGCAGATTTCGACCGAAGAAGGGCCGGTGATCATCGAGCAGTGGGCGGATAATACCGTGCTGGTTTCTGAAAGCTTCGACGAAACCATGGCGGTAAAGTTGCGCGATGCGGTACGTGGCAACAGTTCCGCAATACACGCCGGAAACCTGCGGCAGGATGAACTCGGTTTGCGCCTCTACGAGCTGCCAGATTTCTCTGCGTTTCAAGCTCGGATCGGTGAAAGAATCCTGCACGAGCTGGGGAGTAGAACAAAATAGCACGAAACGGACTCTTGGTTCGTTCAGATTGCTGACAAGGGTCCCAGTTGTAGTCGTCCCGAGCGAAGCGAGGGATCCAGGTTTTCGAATGGCTGGAGAAAACCCAGATTCCTCGTCGCGTTTGCTCCTCGGAATCACAGAGCATGGGGCAAGACCGGAACAATCCACAGTGCGGTTCCGACAGCGGCCTTCCCATTTCCCTTTTGCCCGGTTTTGAGTACGATGTCTGTCCATACCCAGAAGGGGCACAAGTGTGGCAGCCATCACTCTGCGCATAAACGGAAGTGAGCACAAGGTGGACGTGTCGCCGGAGACGCCTCTGCTCTGGGTGTTGCGCGATACCCTGCAATTGACCGGCACAAAATTCGGCTGCGGCGCCGGTCTATGCGGCGCGTGCACAGTACACGCGGATGGAATGGCTATACGCTCGTGTTCCACTCCGGTCTCGCAGGCGGCGGGGAAAAGCATCACCACGATCGAGGGCCTGTCCGCGAATGGATTGCATCCGCTGCAGCAGGCATGGATCGCCGAGCAGGTTCCGCAATGCGGTTATTGCCAGACCGGCCAAATCATGGCGGCCGCGGCTCTTTTGGCAAAAACCCCGCAACCCACCGATGAACAGATCACGCAGGCGATGTCCGGCAATCTATGCCGATGCGGAACCTATGACCGGATTCGGCGCGCGATTCATCGCGCCGCAGGCATGGGAGGCACGCGATGAGCCCGCTTTCCCGCCGCGCATTTCTCACCGCTGGCGTGGCCGCCGGCGCAGGTGTCGTGATCGGGTTCTACCTGCCTCATGGGCCTTCCCACAGCACAAGCAACACCTTCGCGCCCAACGCATATTTGAAGATCACGCCGGATGGAAAAATCACGATCGTGGTGGCGCGCTCCGAGATGGGGCAGGGCGTACGCACCGCGTTGCCCATGATTCTTGCCGAAGAACTCGAAGCGGACTGGAAGCAGATTACGATCGAGCAGGCGGGAGCCAGCACGTTGTTCGGTGATCAAAGTACCGGTGGCAGCGCCAGTGTTCGTACGACGTGGGATCCAATGCGCAAGGCGGGCGCTGCTGCCCGCGAAATGCTGATTGCTGCGGCGGCTTTGGAACTGGGCGTCCCACGATCGAGCTGCAAAGCCGAGAACGGTGCCGTCGTGCACGCAGCATCGAGCCGGCGCCTGACCTATGGACAGTTGGCGAGCAAAGCGGCTACGTTGCCGATTCCCTCCGATCCACCGTTAAAGCAAGCCAAGGACTACCAGATTGTCGGCAAGCCCCTGCCGCGTCTGGATGCGCCCTCCAAGGTGGATGGCACCGCCGAGTTTGGCATCGATTTTCGTCTTGTCGGCATGAAATACGCTGTGCTGGCGCGCTGCCCGGTCATCGGAGGCAAAGTTGCCAGCTTCGATGACAAGGAGTCTCGAAAGATTTCCGGCCTGAGCTGGGTGGGGAAGATCAGCGATACCGCCGTTGCAGTCGTGGCTGACAGCGTTTGGAGCGCGATGGAAGGCCGGCGCCTGCTCAATGTGCAATGGGACGAGGGTCCAAACAAAGACCTGACTACGGCTGCGATCTTCGACGCGCTCAAGAAATCCGCTTCCAATAAATCTCTAACTTTGTACTCCGCCGGCGATGTCTCCAAAGTATCCGGGCACCGGATTGAAGCTGCCTACCAGCTCCCATTCATGGCGCATGCTCCCATGGAACCAGGCAATTGCACGGCCCATTTCCGCGGATCGAATTGTGAACTGTGGGCGCCCACGCAGGTACCGCAGGATGTCCGCGACTCTGTGGCGCAGGCCACCGGATTGGATCCCGATCAGGTAGAAGTCAACGTCACGTTGATGGGCGGAGGATTTGGCCGGCGGCTGGAGCATGACTACGGAGTCGAAGCCGCCCTCGTGTCGAAAGCTGCGAACGCTCCGGTCAAAGTTCTCTGGACCCGCGAAGATGATATGCGGAACTCGACTTATCGTCCGGCAAGCTATCACCGGCTAAGCGCGGTGCTCGATGGACAAGGCTGGCCGCTTGCGTTCACCCATCGCATCGTCGCGCCATCGATCAGCGGTCAAAAAGGACAGCCCACGGAGGGCGGAGTCGATCCTGATCTGAAAGACGAAGTGGCGCTGGTCTATCCGTTTCCCAACGCATCGCTCGAATATGTGATGACGGAGACGCCGGTGCCGCTGGGCTGGATGCGTTCGGTCTACGCATTGCAGGCGGGTTTTGCCTGCGAATCTTTCATCGACGAACTGGCCGCGGCGGCCAGGAAAGATCCACTCGACTATCGCTTGCACTTGCTCGCGAAAAACGAAGACATCAAGTACTTCGATACGATCTGGCACACGGGGCGAATGCGCGGCGCGCTACAGTTGGCGGCTGAGAAAGCGGGTTGGGGCAAGCCGCTACCAGCCGGGCACTATCAGGGCATCGCCTGTTTCGGCTGCTTCGGTACGTACATGGCGGAGGTGGTGGAGATTTCGATGGATAATGCCCAGCCGCGCGTGCACCGTGTCGTGGCAGCCATTGATTGCGGCCAGGTAGTGAATCCGAACATTCTCGAACAGCAGATTCAGGGAGGCGTGATTTACGCGCTGGCCAACGCTCTGCGCGCCCAGATCACCATCGACAAGGGACGTGTCGTACAGGGGAACTTCGACGACTACGTGGTGCCTCGCATGGGCGAAGTTCCAACCGTCGAGGCTTACTTCGTGCCGAGCACAGAAGCGCCTACCGGCGCAGGCGAACCCCCCGTACCGCCGTTGGCGCCGGCACTGTGTAATGCGATCTTCGCGGCTACCAAGAAGCGCATGCGCGCCCTGCCGATTTTGAGCTAGAGTCCTGAGCCCCGACACTTCCCTACATATTGCTGTCATCCCGACCGAGCGAAGCGAGTGGAGAGCCTGCCCTGAGCGAGCGCAGCGAGTTGAATGGGGACCTGCTTTTTAGCCTGACTGGACCGGGACGCCTTGCCCGCGCAGGCTTTTGCCTTCCACTTCCGAAATGACATACACCATCAGAATCCCCAGCTCCGGCTCGATCGGATGCCGATATCGCGGGTGCGGGAAGACGACGTAATAGACCGCGGGATAAGACAGAACCAACCAAAAGAAAAGCCAGGCGCCGGGCCTGCGCTTGCGTAAAGCCCTCACCAATCCCCAAAACGCCAGTACGGAAGAAGCCAGAAATATTGCATTCTTCAGAACGCCCAGCACCGGATTGTCCGAAGTGCTTGGCAGCCCACCCCAGTAATAGACGAATCGCTTCACACTGAGACCAACGAACCTCCCGTAGCTCTCGCGAATGTATGCGACCGCCTCCCGCTTGCGTTCCGCGACGTAAGCGGTCTCGCCCATCTGGCGGTACAACTGCATCTGGAAAACGTTCTTGCTCGGGTGCAGATAATCCATCCACGTGCCATTCGCTCCGGGCCCGTTGCCCAGGCGCAGCTCCGCGCCAAAGTTGGAACGAATGAAAATGAATCGCCCGAAAGTGCGGTAATTGCGAACCACCCAGGGCGCGACGCATAGCGCAAAAACGCCCGCCGCGAGGGCCACCCCTCCAAGCGAACGCTTGCCGAGTTTGGCGCGATGGTGCCAAATCCACAGCCCTGAGACAGGCAGAAATGACAGCAACGTAGGATTTGTCAGTGTGGCAATGCCCCAGAGCAGGCCGAACCCGAACCACGGCTTCAGCCCATCTTTTTCCTCCATCACCAGCGTCAGCCAGAAAATCACAGCGAGCAAAAGCGTGGCCAGGCTGGTCTCCCACACCCAGCGCGTGCACCAGTAAATAGCAGATGGCAGCAGCGCCCATGTCCACGACGTCCATACCGCAACCTTTTCGTCGAAACATCGTTTCGCGATGAGAAAAATCGGAATGCAGGTAAGTGCGGAAAAAATACTGTTAAGGCTCAGCAGAACCAAGGCCGAAGCGCGGCTGTAGATGCCACACACGCTGAAAACGCCAGCGATCAGAAATGGATAGAGCGGCGGTTCCCAGGCGGTCGGCCCGGTAGTTTCATTAAAGGGATTGCTGAATCCCTGGCCCTCGGCGAGGGAGCGCCCGATGCGGCCCATCTCCCAGCCAAGGCTGAAATTGTCATCGATCGTCTTGAATTTGTAGGTGTGTCCTAGAACGATGAAGCCGAGCCGAAGCACAAAGGCAATGACCACCATCCAGAAAAAAGATGTGCGGGCTTTTCTCCACCAACGGCGACTGACGCTCAAAGTCGCGTTCTGGGTTTTCGGAAACGGTGTGGTGGCTTCAGCCATGCGAGCGTCCGATTCAGCGGGCATTGTGTGTGAGCGGAGTCAGGTCAGTTGTAGCTGATGGCGTTCCATTTCAGCAACTTCCCGCCATGAACGTTTCAACTTCGCCAGGAAGGTACAATGTGAGTAGGCTTGCCGCTCCGCCGTTCAGCTTGCTAATCCTGCTGGATTCTGCAAAAATAAGCGTTTGTCTTATCCCCTCCAGAAGAAGTAGGAAAGGAACTGAAGGTCTGTGCTAATGATTCGTTTGTCGCGCACCGGTGCGCGGAAGCAACCGCATTATCGCGTGGTGGTCATCGAAAAGGAACGGGCGCGCAATGGCCGGCCGGTCGAGGTTGTCGGCACCTACAATCCCCGCACCAGTCCCGCCAGTATCGAACTCAAGCGCGAACGCATTGATTACTGGGTGTCCAAGGGCGCTAAAATGTCGGACCGGGTCAGCAAGATCGTGTCCAAGCCAGTTCCGGCCAGCGCCGGCTCCGTCGCCTGATTACGGCGCAGGAAATCCCGCCCCATCCGATAGGAACCACGTATGAGCGAGCAGACTGGGGACGTACGAGCATTGCTCGAGCAGATCGCAAAAGCGCTGGTCGACGAGCCCGATCAGGTCTCGGTCAACCAGATTGATGGCGAAACTACAGTGCTCGAACTGAAAGTGGCGGCCGCCGATGTGGGCAAGGTGATCGGGAAGCAGGGACGGGTCGCGCGGGCCCTGCGTTCCCTGATCGGCGCGTCAGGAATCCGAATGCAAAAGCGCTTCGCGCTGGAGATTCTCGAATAAGCGAATCAGGCGCAGGAGACTCTGGAATAGCTGGCGAGTTCATCACTCTCGCCCGGGTGCTGAAAACGCAGGGACGCCACGGCGAGGTTGCAGTGCAAGTGCACAGCGACGTTCCCGGCCGGTTCAGCATAGGCTTCAAGCTGTGGGCGCTGGCGAAAGATGATACTCGGCGCGAGTTGCAGATTCGCGAGTTGCAGATTGAAGAGCTCTGGCCGCACAAGGGCCATCTGGTTCTGAAGTTCCGGGGCGTGGATTCAATCTCGGACGCGGAAATGCTCCTCGGTTGCGAGTTGCAGGTTCCGCGCGGCGAGCGCGCGCAACTTGAATCGGGCTGGACTTACGTCAGCGACTTGGTCGGCTCTGCAGTCTTCGACGGGGGCCGCGAGATCGGCAAGATCGAAGATGTGCGGTTTGGCGCGGGCGAAGCGCCGCTGCTGATCGTGCGGTCGGGAAGAAAGCAGTACGAGATTCCCTACGCGGAAGCGTATCTGAAAAGCGTAGACCTCGAGCACAAGCAAATCCAGATGCTGCTGCCCGAAGGGATGCTCGACTTGGACGCTCCGCTGACCGCGGAAGAGAAGAAACAGCAAAGAGGTAGTCAGGAGTCGGTAGTCAGGAGTCAGAAAAAAATCAGAAGAACAAATTGAACTGGCTACTGACTCCCGACTACTGACTCCTGCTTGCGATGAAGATCGATATCGTAACCATCTTTCCCGACTTTTTTCGCGGGCCGCTGGATTACGGGATCATCCGCCGGGCCCGCGAAGCGGGTCTGGCGACCATCGAAGTTCACGATCTGCGGGCGTTTGCGCACGACCGCCACAAGACCGTGGATGACCGCCCTTTCGGCGGCGGCGAAGGCATGGTGCTGAAGCCGGAACCGATCTTTGAATGTATTGAAGCGCTGCATATCGCGCCTCGCGAGGAGCGTAGCGCCAAACAGAGCGTCGTGCTACTTTCGGCTCAGGGCAAGCGGTTCGACCAGAATGTGGCGGATGAACTGGCTGGGCTGGAGCGCATCGTCCTGATCTGCGGCCGGTATGAAGGTGTGGATGAGCGCGTGGGTCAGTACCTGGCAGACCGCGAGTTATCCATTGGCGACTATGTGCTGAGCGGCGGTGAACTGGGCGCAGCGGTGATCGTGGATAGCGTAACCCGGTTGATTCCGGGCGCAGTCGGCAATGAGGCCTCGACGCGTCAGGAATCGTTCACCGCGAACGGGCTCGCACAAGCGAGCGATGGCCCGAGTTCTACCTGCGCGTCCGGAGGATTGTTGGATTACCCGCATTACACGCGTCCCGCGGACTTCCGAGGCATGGGAGTTCCGGAAGTGCTGTCGTCGGGCAATCACGAAGAGATACGGCGCTGGCGCCGCCGCACCGCGCTCGAGAAAACGCTGCGCAACCGGCCCGATCTTTTAGACGAAACCGCGCTCAGCGACGAAGATAAGAAGTTGCTGGCCCAGATCGCGGCCACGAACATTTAGAACGAGGACAAGACCATGTCGAACCTGATCATCGAAAAGCTTCTGGCCAAAACCAAGCGCACCGACCTGCCGCAATTCGCTCCCGGCGACTCCGTCCGTGTACACGTCAAAATTAAGGAAGGCGACAAGGAGCGGCTGCAGGCGTTCGAAGGTGTAGTGATCGCGCGCACTCGCGGACCGCAGGCCAGCTTCACGGTGCGCAAGATCAGCTTCGGTCACGGGGTTGAGCGCATCTTTCCTGAAAACTCCCGAGTCATCGACAAAGTGGACCTGGTTCGTTCTTCCAAGGTTCGCCGTGCCAAACTGTACTATCTGCGCTCGTTGCGAGGCAAAGCCGCTCGCCTGCGCGACGTCGAGCGCGAGCATGCCACAGCGGCCACAACGACAAAATAGGCGGCGCTGGAACACACGGCAATCGGTCCAACTTCCACCTGAGGTACTCGTGTACAAAACGCTTCGGGGAGTCGTGCCTTGAATAGCGTGACCACCGCTCTCGCACTGCTGGTCGAGTGCCTTCTTTTAGTGACTGCCGGCACAGCCCAGACGATCCAGGTGGACATCACGCCCGGACACTCCACCAACCGCTTCGTCCCCAAGGAAGCGCTGGGTGCAGGCATTGACCGCGTCCCGGCGGAAGCCATCGACAAGGATCTTATTCAGCCTACTTTGGAGAAGACTCTTGCTTCCGGTTGGCAAACTGTCAGCTACCGTCAGAACACCGAACTCACGGTCGAAGCTTGGCATTGGAATCCGCAAGGAACGTGGAGCGATCCCAGCGGCAAGGGCTACTTTACGGGCTCGGCCACGCCCGCCGATCCGATCCGCTATTCCTACGGTTATCTTCTCCCGCATCGGGGATTCACGCGAAATGATGGAACCGGGAATGCCGGTTTTTCCCGGCTCACGGACGGAAATCCGAACAGCTATTGGAAAAGTAATCCGTATCTCACGCAGCGCTTCACCGGGGAAAGCGATTCCCTGCATCCCCAGTGGGTGGTGATTGACCTCGCACAAATTCAGCAGGTGGACAGCATCCGGATCGCGTGGGCCGAACCCTACGCCACGCATTATGCGGTTCAATACTGGACGGGAGATGATCCGATCAAGAGCCCGACCCGCGGAATCTGGCAGACCTTTCCGCATGGCACTTTTACCAACGGAAAAGGAGGAACAGAAACGGTTCACTTGACCGACAAGCCGGCGCCCGTTCGATACCTGCGCATCCTGATGACGGAGTCATCGAACACCTGCGATTCTCACGGATCTAGCGACCCAAGAAACTGCGCAGGCTACGCCATCAACGAACTCTACATCGGAACCAGCACGGGCGATGGAGCTTTCCACGATGTTATCCGGCATACGCCAGACCAGGAACAGACCACGACCTACGTCTCATCGGTGGACCCATGGCACGAACCCTCCGATCTGGGCTCGACCCGGCAAGCACAAATGGGACTGGATCTATTCTTCACCAGCGGCGTGACCCGTGGGCTGCCCGCGATGGTGCCGGTGGCGTTGCTTTACGACACTCCTGAGAACGCCGCTGCCGAGATTACTTACTTGAAGAAACGCAATTACCCCATCTCCTACGTCGAGATGGGCGAGGAGGCCGACGGCCAATACATGCTCCCCGAGGACTATGGAGCGCTTTACCTCCAGTGGGCAACGGCGCTGCATCGCGTCGATCCCACCCTAAAACTCGGCGGGCCGTCCTTCACAGGCGAGAATAAGGACATCGAAATCTGGCCTGATGCCAACGGCAAAGTCTCCTGGCTGGGGCGTTTCCTGGATTACCTGAAGCAACATAGGCGGATGAAGGATCTCGCGTTCTTTTCCTTCGAACACTATCCTTATGATCCGTGCAGAATTCCGTGGGGCAGTCTTTATGACGAGCCGGACCTGATCAACCGCATCATGCAAATCTGGCACGAAGACGGCGTGCCGGCCGATCTTCCCGTGTTCATCACCGAATCGAATCTTTCTTCTTCGGCGAGTGAAACCTACATGGATTTGTTCGCGGGGCTCTGGCTGGCCGACTATGTCGGATCATTCCTGAACGCGGGCGGAAACGCTCTCTATTACTTCCATTATCTGCCGCTGCAGATGGAACACGGCTGCAATGACTCTCCGGGAACCTTCGGCATGTTTACCGTCAATCCTGGCTACGAGATTCAGCAGCCGCTCTCGCAGTTCTTCGTCTCACAGCTCATCAATCTCGAGTGGGCGCAGCCCGGCGGAGGAGAGCATCAGATGTTCCCCGCAAAAAGTGACCTCGATGATGGCGCAGGCCACGCCCTGGTGACGGCGTATGCTTTGCGGCGTCCGGACGGGCCATGGTCTCTCCTGCTGGTCAATCGCGACCAGCAGAACGCCCACAAAGTGCGGATCGCGTTTCAGGATCAAGACGAAACCACTCACCCACCAGAGTCCTTCGTCGGTTCGGTTGAGATCTCAACCTTTGGCAGGGATCAATATCAATGGCATCCGGCGCAGGTCCGCTTTATGCCCCATGCGGAGCGTCCGGGTGAGTACGAGGTGGTGCCGTACACTGCGGGCAAGGCTGATCCAGATGGACCCATCCTGCACACGACTCAGACCGTGAGACAAGACACCTCATTCGATCTGCCAGCAGCGTCTGTAGTGGTCGTCCGCGGTAAGATCGGCGCTCACCACCGGTGACATACCGGATCGCGTGCGCTGGGGGGATGGCGTCCGTTTCAATCGAGGTTCAAGGTTGCTTAGGCTGGGTTGCCTGCAGCAGTTCGACCATGCAAAGACCGGCTGCATGGGTGCTTACGACGCCGGCTCTAAGCGCGTCCTCCAGCAAATGCATCGAGTCTTTTGCACTCTCCACCAGCAGGGTTTGAGCCAGCATCCTCAAGCGTGGGTCGGGAGACTCCAGCGCTTCAACCAACTCCCAACCGGCCTGCGGATCGGCGGTCCTGTTCCACTTGGCGCCGCACACGAGCATGTAATCGGCTTTCATCGCTGATGTCCTGAGTCGTTGGTTCTTTGCATCATGAGTGTTGTCTCTCCTTCCGAGGCGCGGCGCTTTGAGGGCCGACGCCGCGCGTTCGGGGATCTGGCTTTCTCTATACTGCTACAGCCAAACGCAGGGCTTTAAGTTCCTCCCGGCCTCGCCTCAAGAGGTTTGGCTGAGGAGGTCCGGCTTCCTCAATCATAATGAAAGCGCTGACCTGTCACCGTCGGTTAGTCGGCGTCCGCCGGGGCTGTGGACGGCTGAGACACCTTGAGGTTGAAGTCGGGGTGAAGCATCTTCAGGCCGGGGCGTTTGGAAGCTGCGTCTGCTTGCTCTCGACCCTTCTTCAGGCCGAAGGCATGAACGCCGCCGTCCCCGCCGGTATAAACCACCCCGTTCACCACGGTGGGCGGACCTTCTATATACGCGGCGTTGCTCCACAGCAGGGTGCCGGTGCTGGCGTTCAGCGCGTACACGGTGGAGTTGTGGGAGACGACATAAACCACCCCATTCGCCACTGCGGGCGACTCCAGCGCCCCGGAGGGGGCGCTGGTGAGGTAACTCCACAGCAGGGCGCCGGTGCTGGCATTCAGCGCGTACACAGTGCCGTCCTCCGCGTAGACATAAACGACCCCTTTCGCCACTGCGGGTCCGGAATATACCGAGCCGGTAGCGTAGCTCCACAGCAGGGCGCCGGTGTTGGCGTTCAGCGCGTACGAATTGCCGTTTTCGGAACCGAAGTAAACCACCCCATTCGCCACTGCGGGCGAGGATTGCACCTGGCCGGCGTAGCCGGTGTAGTAGTTCCACAGCACGGCGCCAGTGCTGGCCTTCAGCGCGTAGAAGTAGTCCTCGTCCGTGCCGACATACACCACACCGTTCGCCACCGCGGGCGAGGATTCCACCTGGCCGCTGACGGGGGAACTCCACAGCAGGGCGCCAGTGCTGGCCTTCAGCGCAAACACGTTGCCGAACTCCTGACCGACGTAAACCACGCCATCCGCCAGTGCCGGCGAGGTAGTCACTTCGCCGCCGATGGCGTAGCTCCACACCAGGGCACCGGTGCCGGCCTCCAGCGCGTACAAGTTGCCGTCCGCCGAGCCGACATAAACCACCCCATTCGCAACGGCAGGCGAGGACCAGTACACAGAGCCGCCGGTGGCGTAGCTCCATAGCAGAGTGCCGGTGCTGGCCTTCACCGCGTACACGCTGTCGTTCAGCGAGGCGACGTAAACCACTCCGTTCACCACGGCAGGCGAGGACCACACCTCTCCGCCGATCGGGTAGTTCCACTTCGATTGGAGACTCCCAACATTCTTGACATTCAGCACGTTCTCAAACCGGTTCCAGCGCTTCATGTCGTGCCTGTGGAACTGCCTCCAATCGGTGTGGACTAAGAATGTCGCCTGCGCGACGGTATGCCCCGAACGCTCGACCGCGCTCACCCAATGCGTCCCCGGCAGCGCCGAGGCGGGTGCCGGAATGGCGATCTGGGAAAATGATCCCGAGCCGTTGGCAACTGCCACAGCCTCGTCCTGAGTGCCGAAGTAAATGTCAATCTTGGCGAAGGGTGCGAAGCCGCTGCCCGAAACTCGCAGACTGCTCGTGGGCGGACCGCCCGAAGGTGAGAGCGAAATGACAGGTTGACTAAAGCAGAATCCTGCCAGCAGAAAAATTGCGACGCAGACCAGACCGGCCTGCTTACCGATCCACGTCCGATGTTGTAGGTTGCTCCTCATAAAATCTCCTGTTCACTTGTTATGAATTTTTCCGGTCTGGTTTCCTCCGCAATGACGGAAGCATCGCTGCGCGTACAGGGCTCGATCGGGGGAGGAGCCTGTAGGTTCTCAAGTTCCTTGGGTCTGGTCTGAGAGGGCCGAACAGCTACTTAGGAATTTCCTGGGTCTGGCACTCGAATGGAAAATCCTGCGCCTTTCGCATCCAAACTATGCGGGATGGGTGCGACTCACAAGGACAGCGATCACAGTTCGCTGTGATGAGGGAGAAATCCCAGCTTTTCATGGATCGGGGACGATGATTCCCCCGGTAGGTGAACAAGAAGAGCGAACAAAAACAAACCCGCCGCTGAGGGCGTCTCATCGACAAGAAAAACGCGTGCTCCCCATCTCGCACGCAGCGAGGGGGGAGCACGCGTCCCAAATCACCTGCTCACTACGAACACGCCTTCCTAGTAACTCGCCTGGAAAGCACTCCACGGACCGCTACCGGAGGATGCGTACCCTCCAACGACTTCGCTCTTGTCGTTGATCCCGCCGCCGTAGGTGTCTGCGGCCTTCGGATATTCATACGTGTAAAACTTCTTGGCGTGAAGCAGTCCACCGTGGTCATTGCCGCTGCTATCGATCAATTGATAGGTAACGTCACCTGCAGCATTCAGGTCCAGGGCTAAGGAGTTTGGCGAGCCAGGGACGTTAATGGTTGTGTATGTTTTGCCATTGTAAATCGACGACTCATACGCACTGGCCGAATCGATCCAAAACAACGTGATCTTGCCGCTCTTGTTGATGCCGGTGCCATAACTGGCGACCGCGCCCGGCACGTCCAGAGTGGTGTATGTCTTCCCCTTCAGCAGAAATCCATGCACCGCACTAGCCGAGTCAGTATAGTAACCCACGATGGATCCGCTGTCATTTACCGCGGAACCGAACACGGCCACCGCACCCTTAGGACCCGGGATGTCCGTGTATTTGCCACCTTTATAAAGGAACGCCACGGGGTTGCCCGTTTTACTACTGGTGTAGGTACCCACCACTGAAACCGCGCCATCGGGATTCAGGTTGCTGCCCCCGGTGCTTCCCGCAGTTCCGTTCGGATCATCCAGTGTGGTTAACTTCTTGCCACTGAGAATATAGCCGTGCCCAACGCCGGCGCTGTCGAGGTACAGCCCGACCGAAACGCCCTTATTGTTAATGCCGCCTGGCTCTGTCGAGGTTGACCCAGGCACTTTGACTGTCTTGAATTTGAAGGTTAGCTGATCGGCCGCAGTGGCCGCACTTACGCACAACAGCAGAAGCCCTAGTGCGTATAAGATTGATTTGCTTTTCATTGCTTTTCTCCTCCTAGAGAAGTGGGCCTCCAATTGTACTCCATCCCTTGGACCGTTTCCAGAAACAAGAACCGCAAATACCGCTTGGGACAAGGGCTCCATGGGCGAGAAGCTTCTTGCTTCCCGAGTTCCTGAGATCTGGTCCGGCAGTGCCTGATCCAGCTACTTGAGGATTCGACAGCGATCACAGCTCGGTGTGACGACATGGAGAGATCTTATCTGTCGTGCTGTCACCTCAGCTTTTCGGGTAGCAGGATGACGATAAGCCAAGCCTATCCATACAGTTACCCTAAGGTTAGGCTTGGGTTCGAAGCGTTGCAGCTTACTCGGGTCAAATCGGGACTTCTTTTGTCATAGATCACAGCTTCTCGTGACTCGTGTCACCGAGACTTGAAGGGATCAAAGCATAGTATGCAATTTAAGGGTGCACATCATGTCCACAGTCAGGTCCCCGCAGGTTGCTGGCATGGTGTCTTCAAGCCTTTCTTTGCAGCAATCCATCCTTCATCTGTGCCCGGCCGGGTGTAGCCGGCTGGTCTTCACCGTTCTTCATCGAGGCCGGCATGGCGCATAAGCTCACAACCTGCACATTCTGCGGAGTGGGCTGCGGCCTCTACCTGGAGACCTCCGGCAACCGGGTGGTGGGCGTCTATCCCAGCGTGTCGCATCCGACGAATGCGGGAAGAATTTGCGTGCGGGGATGGCATGTGCACGAGATCGCCAGTTCGCCGGACCGTCTGACCCGCCCCTTGGTCAAGAAAAATGGACAGTTTGAGGAAGTGACGTGGGAGGAAGCGTTCAGGTTCATCGCGAGCCGGTTGAATGAAATCCGCGGCCAGTACGGTCCTGACGCACTGGCCTTCCTCAACTCTCCGCGCTGTTCCAACGAAGAAGCCTACCTGTTGCAAAAGTTTGCCCGCGCCGTCATCGGCACCAACAACGTGCACCATGGCACTGGCGTTTACTGCAACAACTCCATCAACGTCCTTCTGGAGATGCTCGGTGTCCCGGCTGCTACGAATTCGATTTCCGAGTTGGCGGAAAGTGAGGTCATCGTGGTGGACGGAGTGGACCTGGCTCGCCGCATGCCGACCATCGGCGGCGCCGTCCTCCGGGCCAAGCTCAAGGGGGCAAAACTCATTGTCGTGGGCACGCGCCGCCATCGCCTGGCTGAGAATGCGGATCTTTTCCTGCAAATCAAACCCAATACGGAAACCGTCCTTTACGGTGCGATTGCCAAGGTGATTGTGGACCGGGGGTTGATGGCTCGTGAGTTTATCAGAGACCGCTGCCGGAATTACGAGGCTTTCGAAGAGCAGATAGAGCAGTGCGATCTGCTGGATGCCGCCGAAGGCTGCGGTGTCTCCCTGGAGCTGATCGAAGCGGCTGCTCTGACATACGCCCGTGCCCAATCGGCGGCTTTGCTCTATTCCACCAGCATGGAAGAGCGGACTCGGGACAGTATTCGGGCCGTCGTCAACTTGGCCCTGCTCACCGGCAACCTGGGCAAGCCGGGAGCGGGCGTCTTTGCACTGAGCGAGCAGAACAATCTCCAGGGCGTGTGCGACATGGGTATGCTGCCCGACCGTCTGCCCGGATACCAATCGGTGGCAAACGACGAGGCTCGTGGCGCCCTCGAAGCGCTCTGGAAAACCACACTCCCTGCCAACCCTGGGGCAGGCTCTCGTTCCATCCTGACCCACCGGCGGGAAGGCAAAGTAAAAGCGCTCTGGCTATGCCGCTATGACCCGGTCAGCACCGCATCGTTCGCCGACGTGGCAAATTCGCTGGGCGAATTCGATTTCGTGGTAGCACAACACCTGTTCATGACCGACAGCGCACGACATGCCCACGTCGTTTTGCCCACGACCGCTTTTGGCGAGGAGCGGGTTTCGTTCACCAGCACCGAAAGGCGGATTCAACTGGCCGAACAAGTGGTGGAACCCCCGGCGGGGCTGACGCCAGCCTGGGAACAACTCACCCACGTGGCCCGGCTTATGGGCGCCGATTGGAGTTACCAAACAGCCAGCGAGGTGATGGAAGAGATCCGCGAGGCGATTCCGCTGTACAGCGGGGCCAGCTACGACAACCTCTACCACGACTATGGCCGGCAGTGGCCGTGCACCAAGGATCGCCCGTTGGGCACGCGTTTTCTCTTCGCCGAGAGCAACGGCGAGAAGCCGTTCAAGTTCGTGCCTGTTTCCGCGCCTCCGCAAGCCGTCAACCCGACAAAAGACTTCCCGCTTACGCTGGTCTTTGGAAACTCGCTGTATTACTGGAATCAGAACGTCGTGATCCGGCACAGCGAAACTCTGAAGCGCGAATATCAGAGCCTGCTGATTGATTACCCGGAGGGTTTTGTCGAGATCCATCCCGACGATGCCCAAGAACTGGGAATCCGCGACGGCGAGAAGGTTCGGATGTACGCGGCGAGCGCATCGGCAGTCTCAACCGCGCGGGTCACGCCAGAAGTCAAGAGGGGTACGGTTTTCGTGCCTTATTTCGAGCGCGGGTTGGAGAAGGAGATGCTCGGTCGCGCTCACGATGGGCACGGACTTATGCCGGTACGGGTGGAAAAGGAGGCTGCATGAAAGCCCGCATCCTCGACCGCGCCGATGTGTTGAAGATCGTGGACCTGCTGCGCCAGCAGGGTTACGAGGTGGTTGCCCCGTTCCGGGGGCGTGGCCGCGACACCTATTTTGACACGGTGACGGGAGCGAACCGCGATCAGATCCAGATCCATCTGCCCAACCCCTACTATCCGCCGAAGCGCTTTGTATTCCCGCACATCGAGCGGCTGATGACGTTCCAGCGGAGCAATGGCGAAATTCACATCGAGCCCACGTACCAGGAACCCAAGCGCGCCATCTTCGGCATCCGTTCCTGCGACGTTGCCGGCATTTACCATCTTGACCGCTTCTATCTGGGCCGCGATTTTCGCGACATCTATTACGAGAACCACCGCAAGAACCTGTTCCTGGTGAATATGGTTTGCACTGACCTGGAGCAGGACATCAACGACGAATGTTTCTGCGTATGTGCGGACACCGGACCCGCGGCCCGCGAGCAATTTGACCTGCAACTGATGGATTTGGGCAACGAATTCATGGCGGTGGCCGGAACCGAGGCTGGCGAAGCGCTGTTCGCGAACCCGATTTTCAGGAAAGCAACGGAGGCGCACGTCGCGAGGCGGCATACCATCCTGGATGAGGTCCGGAAGCGCTTCAAAACGACTACCAGCTGGTTCTCCGCGACCGTTCGTTACGTTTCCCAGGGAAGCATTCTGGAAAAAACCTGGGAAGAGATCGGCAATCGCTGCCTGGAATGTGGCGGTTGCACCTATGTTTGTCCGGCTTGCACTTGTTTCACGGTGAGCGACCGCCAGGTGGGACCGAATGAGATCGAGCGCGTCCGCATGTGGGACGCTTGCGCGCTTCGCGGGTTCACCCGCATGGCGGGTGGGTTCAATCCGCGCCGGGCGGTGCACGACCGTCGTAACCGCCGTTTCTTCCGCAAGCTGGCGCACTATTTCATCCAGCGAGAACTGTCCATGGCCTGCGTCGGTTGCGGGCGCTGCGCTGCCGTGTGCCATGGCGACATCGGAATGCCGAGCGTGGTGGAAATGATCCGCCGCGCCACCACGGAGGTTGACCAGCATGCTCAAGTCAGCCACTGAGAACGTTTATCTGCCTAAGCCCGTGGTTTTGGATCGGGTGGTGTGCGAAATTCCTGAGGTCAAGACTTTCCATTGGCGCTTCGAAGATCCGGCGGAGCAGCAGGCTTTCAAACGCTTCCGGCCCGGCCAGTTCGCGCAAGTCTCGCTTTTCGGTGTGGGAGAATTTCCCACATCGCTCCCGCCCAGCCCCACCGAAGACGAAACGTTCTTTACCGTCCGCCAGGTCGGCAGTTGCACCAGCGCGCTCCACCAGCTCAAGCCCGGCGACAAGTTTGCCGTGCGCGGACCTTACGGCAACGGCTTCCCGATGGAAGAGTACTACGGCAAGAATCTGGTGTTCGTCGCCGGTGGAATCGGGCTCATCCCGCTGCGGTCGTGCATCGTTTACGCGCTCAAGAACCGCGACAAGTATCAGCGCATCCAGATTTTCCACGGCGCGAAGACCCCGAAGGAGTTGATGTACGTGCCCAACCTGCAGCAGTGGGAGCACGCGCCGGGAGTCGAATGTCATCTCACCGTGGACCGCGCCACCAACGGCTGGGTCGGCAACGTCGGCGTGGTGGGGAGCCTGTTCAAAAAGCCCGGCGTGCAGGTGCCGGTGGAAGATACCATCGCCTTCGTTTGCGGCCCGCCGGTCATGTTCCGCTTTGTCATCAAGGACCTGCTGGCGATGGGCTTCAAAGAGCGGAACATCGTTTCGACGCTGGAACGCTATATGAAGTGCGGCGTCGGCAAGTGCGGGCATTGCTGCATCGGCGTGGCCTATGTGTGCGTGGATGGTCCCGTGTTCACCTATGAGCAGATCCAGAAACTGGGGGAGGACATCTGATGCCCGACCTGCGCACTCAACTGCTGACGCGTCTTTCAGGCCGCATCTGCTGGATGGGGATTGGGAACGTTGACTATGGGGACGACGGCTTCGGAGTGCATCTTGCGGAGGGGCTTATTGCAGCGGGCGTGCCGGACGTGGTCATTGCCGGGACTACGCCCGATCGTTGGATCGGCCGGTTCGCAAGCCCAGCCTTCGACCACGTCGTCTTTCTGGACGCGGTTGAATTTGGCGGCGCGCCTGGCTCCGTGGTCTTCCTGGATTCGAGTGAAATGGCTGCGCGGTTCCCGCAGATTTCCACGCACAAGATCTCATTGGGCATTTTGGCGAGATGGGTTGAAGCCAATGGAAAGACAAAGGCGTGGCTGCTGGGCGTTCAGCCGGAATCGGTCAAACCCGCGCCGCGGCTTACGCTAACGCTGCAAAGGACGCTCGAAGTCCTGAGCGAGTTGTTGAACGGCTTGGAGTCCGGGGTTGGGTCCGGCACGGACGACGCAGGGGCAGCCTCTCCGGATGTTCCAGCCCCAGTTCCAGCGAGGGAAGTGAACCTATGCTGAGCCCTGAACAAGCCGTCGTCGCGGCCATACTGACCTGCGTTGCCGGATCAGTGCTGACCCTGCTCGTTTCCCGCTACAAGACCCTTGCGGGCTGGCTCGCGTTTCTAATCACCAGCGCCAGCGCGGTTCTGATTTTCTCCGCCGTCGCCAGGGTGCTGAGTACCGGGCCGTCGCTGCACCCTGCCGAATTCTGGACCGTGCTGAAGATGGGTTTCGTCCTGCGCATTTATGTGGACGGACTGACGGCCATATTCCTGATGTTGGCCGCCCTGATTGCTGTGCCGGCGGCATTCTATTCCATTGCCTACATGCGGCACTACGAGGGTTACAGCGTGGCGCGCTACTACCCATATTTCCTGCTATTTCTTGCCGCCATGTATGGCCTGTTCAGCACCGCAGACATGATGTGGGTTTTCTTCCTCTTCTGGCAATTGATGGTCCTGCCGAGCTACGCTCTCATCCGCTTCGAATACCGGAAACCGGAGAATATTCGAGCCGCGAACAAGTACCTGGTGATGATGCAAATCGCCTGCGTCGTAGTGATCATCGGCGTGCAATTGCTCTCGATCGCAGGTCCCGGTGCACATGGCAGCTTGGGCCAAAAACTTGACTTTGAAGCGGTGAGCGCCCGCCTGCCCTTGCTTTTGAGCGCCCATCCGGGTACGACAGCGCTGGCGTTTGCGTTGTTCCTCGCGGGCTTCGGTATTGCGATGGGGATGTGGCCATTTGGCCAGTTGTGGCTGCCGGACGCAGAACCCGCCTGCGCAGCTCCAGTAAGCGCGGTATTGTCCGGCGTAATGATAAAGGTAGGCGTTTACTGGCTGATGCGTTGCTTCCTCTTGCTGGTTCCGGTCGCGGCGCAGAAGGATTATCCGCTTGCCAGGTGGGGCCTCGTGGTCGCGGTGCTGGGCACGATTACGCTGTTTACCGGCACCATGCAGGCGCTCAAGCAAGAGCAGTCGAAACGGCTGCTGGCCTTCCATAGCATTGGGCAGATCGGATACATCCTGCTGGGCACGGGGACCTGCATGGCTTTGCTGCCGGCAGCCGGCCCGAAAGCAGCCATGCTCGCAACGATCGGCCTGATTGGCGCGCTCTTTCACGTGCTGAATCACGGCTTGTTCAAGGGGTTGCTATTCCTCAATGCCGGGTCCATGCTGCACGCCACCGGCACTCAGGATCTGAACCAAATGGGCGGGCTGATGAAGTTCATGCCGCTGACTGGCGTCACCGCGCTGGTGGCCTCGTTTTCGATCTCTGGTGTGCCGCTGTTCAACGGATTCGTGAGCAAGTGGAGCATTTACGTGGCCGCGATTCAGGGGAGCGCGTCGGCCAGGTATCTCCCGGTATGTGCCGTGATTGCGATTCTGACCAGCGCGCTTACCCTCGCTTCCTTCATGAAGTTTTTTGGGGTGAGCTTTCTCTGCCGCAGCAGCGCGCTGGTGAAGGCACAAGCCGTGGAACACGGGCGGCTCGAAGTGCCGTGGGTGATGCAGCTCCCGCAAATCGTTCTGGCACTGCTCTGCGTGCTCTTGGGAGTTGTCCCCGCCATCGCATTTCGCTTGCTGCACAGCGCATTGGACGCCAGCCCCGGAGGCTTTGGCAGCGCGTTGGCAAATGCCGCGCCGATGGTCAGCGGACCACTTACTGGTCTTCAGGGACCCAATGCCGCGGCCATGTTCGCGCCGGTCGTGCTGGCAGTGGTGCTGAGCGTGATGTTCCTGCTGGCTTACGGCATTTCAAAACTCGGCAGTGCCCCGCGCCGCGCCGCGGTCCCGTGGCTGTGCGGCTACGCGCGCGAAGCGGAATGCAATCGCTACGTCGCGCACAATTTCTATGGCGAGATTAAGCGTTACTTCCGCTGGCTGGGTGGAGCGCCGCATCCGCACCCGGGCAAGCCACCAGCCTTGAAAGAACTGACATGATCGCTCGCGAAATGTTCGAGGAGTTTAAGGCGAGGTTTGGACCTCTCATTCAGCGGGCAGACTTGCCCAGCGACAACCGTCTCTTCGTTTTCGTCGACCGCTCGGCCGTGAAGCACGTTTGTCAGCATATTTTCCGCGAGCTCGACGCTCGCTACGTGGCCAGCATCGGCGCCGATGACCGGCCCTTTTCCGGCAACTTCCTGGTCGCGCACAACTTCGCTTTCGACCATGATCACTTGCTTTGCAGTGTGCTGAGTTATCTGCCGGCGGACGACCCCAAGATTGACAGCATCTCCAGCATAGTTCCGGCGGCCAGTTGGGCGGAGCGTGAGATGCGGGATCTGGTTGGAATCGAACCGGTGGGGCACCGCTATCTGAAACGGCTGGTGTTGCCCGACGGCTGGCCGGACGGCAAACACCCGCTGCGCAAAGACGTACCTTGGAACCAGGTCCCCGACGAATTCGACAGCGAGCGCGAGTTCAAATTCGACGAACCCCCGGAAGGCTGCACCGTGGTTCCCTTTGGCCCCTTCCATCCCACGCTGGATGAGCCCGCACATTTCCGGCTTTATGTCGAAGGAGAGATGGTGCGGGGCTGCGAGTACCGCGGATTTATGGTCCACCGCGGGATCGAGAAGCTGGCCGAATCGGTGATGGGCTACAACGATATTCCCATGCTGGCCGAGCGGATCTGCGGCATTTGTGGGTGCGTGCATAATGTCGCTTACGCGCAGGCGGTGGAGGAAGCCGCCGGGCTCCAGCCGCCGTTGCGCGCCGAATACATCCGCACCATCATGCTGGAGCTCGAACGCCTGCACAGTCATCTGCTGTGGGTCGGCCTGGCTTGCCACATTATCGGCTTCGACACGCTGTTTATGCAGAGCTTCCGCATCCGCGAGCCCATCATGTGGATGGCGGAAAAAATCAGCGGCAACCGCAAGACCTACGCGTTGTGCGTCATTGGCGGCGTGCGCTGGGAGATCACGCCGGAAGTGAAAGCCGAACTGGGCTACACGCTCGACCAACTGGAATCCGAATGGACCGCCGTCGTGGCCGCGGTAAGTAAGGACAAGAACATTCAAAAGCGCACGCGTGGCGTCGGCGTAGCGGATGCGGCACTGGTCAAGGAGGAAGGCCTGCTCGGCCCCGTGGCTCGGGCCGCCGGTGTGGGCATCGATTGCCGCCGCGATCACCCTTACGCAGCCTACGATCGGGTCGAGTTCAACGTGATCACCGGCCAAAGCGGCGACGTGTGGGCGCGGCTGCTGGTCAGGGCGCAGGAAGTATTCGAGTCCATCAAGATCATCCGCCAGTGTCTGGAAAAGATGGAAGACGGCCCGCTGGCGCTGCCCATTACCGAAGAATTGCCGGTGGGACGGATGGGGCTGTCGTCAGTCGAAGCCCCGCGCGGCGAAAGCCATCACTTCGTAATCACCGGAGAGAACAATCGCCCGCGCCGCTGGCGGGTCCGGGCGCCAACCTATCAGAACCTCCAGGCCGTGCCGGCGATGATCAAAGATCAACAGATTGCTGACATGACGATTTCACTGGGAAGCATTGACCCGTGTTTTTCCTGCACCGACCGGCTGGAGACGATTGACCTGCGCTCCGGCGCAATCAAAGTCTGGTCGCAGGAGGAGTTGCTGAAGTTGACGCGCGCAAAAAAGGCATAAGACTCATGAACCGTAGTGTGATGTGGATGATCGTGAGTGGATTGCTGAACGTGGGCCTGGTTTTGCTCATCGCCCCGTTTTTCCAGGGCGTGCTGCGCAAGATTACGGCCCGGATTCAGTCCCGGCAAGGCCCGCCACTCGCCCAGCCCTACTTCGACCTGCTGAAGCTCTTGGGAAAAGAAGACATTGAATCGGGGGAGTCGCCGTTGATGCAGCGCTTTGCCGTGTACCTGGCGCTGGCGGCGGTGCTGACGGTCGCATGCCTGGTGCCGATGGGCTTTGCCGCTCCCATGAACAGCGCCGGGGACGCGATCCTGCTGATTTATCTGCTCACCCTGTGCGGCATCTGCACGCTGCTGGCGGGCCTGGCCGCCGGTTCTACGTACTCGCTTCTCGGCATCAGCCGCGAAATGATGAGCATGATTGCCTTAGAGCCGCTGTTCGCCATCGCCATCGTGGTCAGCGCGCTCCACTCGCAGTCGTTCCGGCTGGACTCGGTGCTGAACGGCTCGGTTTATGCTATCGGCGGCTTTCCCTGGTCAGGCGTGCTGATGCTGGGCGTGATGCTGCTTTCGTTCCAGGCGTTCGTCCAGCGCGTTCCCTTCGACATCTCGGAAGCGGAGACCGAACTGATGGAAGGCCCGCTGGTCGAGTACTCCGGGCCGAAGCTGGCGTTGTTCAAATACGCGCACATGGCGAAGCTGGTCATCTACAGCGCGCTTTTTGTGGCGCTGTTTCTGCCTTGGGGATCGGGGCTGGCTTTCCCGCTGGGCTGGTTGTTGTTCTGGGCGAAAGTGTTCGTCTTGGTGCTGTTGGTGACGCTGGTGGCCGCGACCCACGCGCGTTACCGGATTGATCAGGCCATCCGCTACTTTGCCAGCCTGTTCGGCGTGGCTCTGGTGGCTCTGGTGGTGGCGAGCTATGGGTACTGAACTGATACGCAAATGTCGATCTTGAGCAAACTCGGAGAAACTGCCATCTGCTTGAAGGCCGGGCGGGTGACGCTGCCGTATCCCGCGCAGGCACGGCCACTGCCGGAAAAGTTCCGCGGACGCCCGATCTTCGACGCCAGCAAGTGCATCGGCTGCGCCGGCTGCGCCAATAATTGTCCGGCGCGCGAAATCTTGGTATTCGACGTTTGCCAGGAGATTCGCATCCTGAAATATCTAGGCCGCCGCTGCACCTACTGCGGACGCTGCGCCGATGTCTGTCCCGAAAAGGCGATCACCATGAGCCAGGAGTTTGAGAACGGCACCAACCAGATCGGCGATATCGGGCAGCGGCTGGAGCTCTTCATGAGCACCTGCCAGCGCTGCGGGCGCTGCTTCCAGGAGCCGTCGGTGCTGGAACAGCTCAAGATGAAAGGCTACCGTTTCGACGATTTGCAGAACGAGCGCTGGATTTTCCGTTCGCAGGCCCGCTTGGAGGGCGATGCGGTGGTCGACGATCTAAAGATTGAACTGGACTGAGCTATGTTGAAAAACCTGTGCCAGAAAATGTTCGGACGGTCGCTGTGGGTCTACCACGCCAACAGCGGCGGCTGCAACGGCTGCGACATCGAAGTGCTCAACGTGCTCACCCCCTACTATGATGTCGAGCGCTTTGGCATCAAGCTGGTCGGCTCGCCTCGCCATGCCGACGTTATGCTCTGCCAGGGGCCGGCGATGCGCGCCACCGCCCAGGCTCTCAAACGCGCTTACGAAGCCATGCCCGCGCCCAAACTCGTCTTCGCCATTGGCTCCTGTGCCTGCGGCGGCGGGGTTTGGTTCGACAGTTATCCGGTTCTCGGGCCGGTGGAGAAAATCATTCCCGTCAACTACTACATTCCGGGCTGCCCGCCCCGCCCGGAAGCCATCATTTACGGCGTCGCCGTGGCGCTCGGCTTAGTGGAAAAGAAGACCGCCCCGGTTGAGTTCAAGGAATTGGAGTTGCCCATCCCTCGTTACCACCCCAAAGACCTGCATGGGCAGGGCGAGCTGGTCGTCTACGAAAAGGCCGAGAAGGTTTAAGCCGTCACGAGCTTCCTGAAGCGAGCGTCGATGGTCCGGGAAGCAGGCCCGCGCTACGCTGCTACTGCGCTCTTGCCATCGTGACTACGGGGTGAGTTTCCAGACTGATCATGAGGAAAATTGACAATCTGTTCCCCGCGAGATGACTCAGGAAACAGTTGGAATTAAGCACACGATTCTGTGACAGCCATCACCGACATTCCCGCGTGGACTGTGATGACATAGCACTGACAGCAAGATTGCCTCCACAGAAGACGAGCTGTCTGACGAATCGGAAGTTGATCGTTTCCTGAATGCCCGGATTGACTTATCCAGAAGAGTTGATCCGGGCCTTTTCTGTTCGGATTGTTTGGCGATTGACTCTCCCGGCTGGGCAACGCGGTTATCCGGGAGGAAACTCAAGCTGCTCGGGCAGTGACGACGACCACAACAATTCATCCGCAATTTACATTTGCTGCAGAGGCGACGGGGTAAAATGATCGAACCTGCTGTCAGGTGTCAGCCCTCGGGCCGAAAAATTCTTAACTGGCGGACAATCTCCACTTCGCTTGGAGGAACAATGATTCGGAAGCACCTGCGAAATTTACTTTCTATGCTGATCTCGACGGGCCTTGTCCTGGCTTGTTCGGGCAGTTTGTGGGCGGCCGCGGCGAGCGCACCCGCTACGGATGACCCCGCCACACATCACATCCAGACGGTGTTCATTATCCTGATGGAGAATCACAACTGGACAGGCGATGGAAACCTCGACATCAAGGGGAATCCTGCTGCCCCATACATCAACAAGAAGCTGGTCCCGATGGGGTCGCACGCGGAACAGTATTACAACCCTCCGAATCTCCATCCCAGCCTGCCCAACTATTTGTGGCTGGAAGCCGGGACCAACTTCGGCATCCTGGACGACGGCCCTCCCAGCCAGCATCCCCTGAGCACAAAAATGCACTTGGTGACTTTGCTGAAGAACGCCAAGCTTCCGTGGAAGGCCTACCTGGAGAACACTACCGGCAAAGTGTGCCCGCTTACGGATAGCGGTGAATATGCCGTCCGGCACGAGCCCTTTGCCTACTTTGACGACGTGAGTAATCACCAGAACCCCAACTCCAAATACTGCATTGAGCATCTTCGGCCCTACGGCGAACTGGCGAAGGATTTACAGAACGGCACCGTGGCCCGCTACAACTGGATCACGCCGAATCTCTGCGATGACATGCATGACAGCTGCGGAGGCAACTCGATTGCGCATGGCGACACTTGGCTCTCTGAGAATGTGCCGGCGATCCTCAAATCGTCCGTCTTCATGAAGGGTGGCGCGCTGTTCATTGTCTGGGACGAGGCCGACTACGGCGATGGGCCCATTCCTATGCTCGTGGTCTCGCCTTTCGCCAAGGGCAACGGTTACTCCAATCAGACGCACTACACCCACGGTTCAATGTTGCGCACCATGCAGGAGATCTTCAGCGTGAAACCTCTGCTGCGCGATGCGGGGAAGGAAAAAGACTTGCGCGAGATGTTTACCGTGTTCCCGTAAGAACCGTGCCTCGGCAAGCTCGTGTTCCGCGAGCACTTTCAGTTTCTCCCTTGAACCATGACGACCCGGCCCTCACCAGGCCGGGTCAATTTAGTTGTGGAGGCAGATGGAGAAACCAGCAGGACGCGGACCCGACTCGCATATGGTTGTGTAAAGTAATGTAAAAGCCGGCAAGAACTCGCGTCAGCGGGCTTAAGGTTGATGAAGTCAGCAGATTTCAGAACCCGCAGGTGCATCTCAGTGGTATGCGGGAGATTACCCGCGATTCCATGAGCAGTGCAGGATTCACCACTTCTTCTGCGACGTTTGTTACTCTAGTACAATCCCGAACTCAGGAGACAGAGTCGTTGACGACTTTCCGAAGCCGCCTTGTTCTTTTCTTTATTGTGAGTTTTCTCTCGCTCGCTGCCGTGGGGCAGCAAACGGCACCCACCAATCCGCCTCCACCTGCTCCATCCCAATCCAGCGACAAATCTAAAGACAATTCCGACATCAAGCGGCAGGAACAGACGGGCACATCGAATGACAGACTTTTCTACACCCTGCCAAACTTCTTGACGGTCGAGACTAAGAACGTTCCGCCCCTCACTACCGGACAGAAATTTAAAGTGGTGACCCGCGGGTCGTTCGACTACATCCTGATTCCCTGGTACGGTTTTCTCGCCGGCATCAGCCAGGCACAAAACAGCGAACCCGGCTATGGACAGGGTGCGGAGGGATACGGAAAACGATTCGGAGCGTACTTCGCGGACGGCACCATCGAGAACTACATGACCGGAGCTATTCTTCCTTCCCTGCTGCGTGAGGATCCCCGCTACTTCCAGTCGGGCAAAGGAGGATTCTGGCATCGTACCGGCTATGCCATCGGCAGAATCTTTGTGACCCGAACGGATTCTGGAGGCGAGCAGTTTAACTTCTCTGAGATCCTCGGCAGCGCTATGTCGGCCGGCATTTCCACCTATTCCTACCATCCCAAGGGTGACCGCACCGTGCCGAATACGGCGAGTGTATGGGGAACACAAGTCGGCTATGACACCATGACTCTAGTGGTTAAAGAATTCTGGCCTGACATTCGCCGCAAGCTGAGCAAGCAGAAACCAGTCTCCGCGCCATGACCTGAACTTGTCATTGCTCGCGACCCTGGGCCGACTTGCCGGGAAGAACCTCTCCCAAGGGATTTGAATTATAATGCCGCTACATTTCATCGAGACAGCAGCCCAATTTGAGGCATCTAAGTTTCCAATTGCTCGTTACCGCAAGGTTCCGTTTTGCAGCAATAGGCTGCTCAAGCGCGTGGCGGCTTGAGTCAAGCTGTCGGCACGCTGATGTAGGAGATGGGGAGGGGAGTCCTTTGCGTTTTCTTCTGGGTTTGACACTTATTTTGTCGGCGGCTTGCGGATTTGCCCAGCAAGGCGATCCGCCTTCGAAGTCGTCCGCGCCTGAATCTACGCAGCCCATTTCCACCGGCACTGCAAGCCGGCCCGCAACCTCGCCCTCGAACAAGTCTGCTGGCTCCGACCTGCCGAACGCGCCGAGTGTGCATGGAACACATCCCGTGCAACCCGATGCTTCCAAGCAGCAGCCCAAGCGCATCCTCGGCATCATGCCCAATTATCGCGCGGTAAGCGCCGGCGCGATTCCGCCACCGCCAACCCCAAAAGAAGCGTTCAAGATTGCCACCCAGAACAGTTTCGACTATTCGTCGTTCATTTTCGTGGGCATCACATCCGCGCTGGCTGAAGGAACCAATGCGCATCCGCAACTGGGGAAAGGCATGGCCGGTTTTGGGAGATATTACTGGCGCGGCCTTGTTGATAAGACAGACGGCAACTACCTGGTGATTTTCGCTTTGCCGACCGTCCTTCATGAGGACGAGCGCTACTATGCCATGGGCGAGGGCGGGTTCTGGAAGCGCGGAATCTACGCGGCTTCCCGCATCCTCATCACGCCCGACTACCACGGCCATAACACCTTCAATGCTTCCGAGGTCTTCGGCCGCGGCATCGCGCAAGGTATATCGACAACGTATTACCCCAGTCACGACCGAACCTTGGGCGCAATCGCCGTCAAGTACGGATGGGCGATGGGACGCGACGCGCTCACCAACGTTTTTCGCGAGTTCTGGCCCGATATTGCCATCCACGTACTGCATCGCCATCCATGAATCCGGGAATTCTGCGCTATTTAGGAAGATCAGCAACGCGCTCTCAGGATACTGAGGTAGTGGTGCAGTTTGATTTGTCATCCCGAGCCAGCGTTCTTTGCGCAGCCAGAGCCTGCCCTGAGCGCAGTCGAAGGGGATCTGGGCGAGCCGCGCGAACTGTCGCGCGCTGCGCGACAGAATAATCGCGCGCTTGGCTCCCTTCCTTATCAAACTGCACCACTACCGATACTGAGCAACGCGAATTTCAGCGTCCGCCTGGATTACAATCACTGGCTCGATCCGATTTACGCAAAGGACAGACGCTAGGCATGTTCCAATCCGACCTGTTGCACGAAAAACGCATTCTCATCACCGGTGGCGGAACCGGCTTGGGTAAAAGCATGGCCCGCCGCTTTCTGGAACTTGGCGCCACGGTTTACATCTGCGGACGCCGCAAAGAGGTTCTGTCCAAAACCGTGGCAGAACTCGGCCATTCGGCACAGACCAAGTTTCAAGCCATCCCTTGCGACGTTCGCGATCTGCCGCGCGTGGACGAGATGATCGCGACGATCTGGAAAAATGGGCCGCTCGACATCGTAGTGAATAACGCTGCCGGCAATTTTCTGGCGCGTACGGAAGATCTTTCTCCAGGCGCATTTGATGCCGTGATCGGCATCGTGCTGATGGGTACGATCAACGTCACCATGGCTTGCGGCCGCAGATGGCTGCACTCCGGCCATGGTGGAGTCGTCTTGAACATTGCTGCCACCTACATATCGAGTGGCTCGGCTTATGTGGTCCCTTCTGCCATGGCCAAGGCCGGAGTGGTGGCACTGACCCGGAGTCTCGCCGTCGAATGGGGAGACCGGGGTATTCGCATGAACGCCATCGCGCCGGGACCGATTCCGACCGAAGGCGCTTTTTCCCGTCTGCTGCCGCGGCCTGAACTGGAAAAGCTTGCGATGCAGCGCATTCCTTTAGGCCGCTTCGGCACGGTGGAGGAGCTGGCAAACCTCGCGGCCTTTTTGGTCAGCGATGGCTCGAGTTACATCAACGGCGAAGTAGTTGTGATGGATGGCGGCGAACAGATCCAGGGCGCGGGAGAATTTAGCAACCTGGGAAAATTGCTGAGCGAGCAGGATTGGAAATCTCTCAAGCCGCGCAAACCGCCGAAGGAATGACCATAACCGGCACGCCCTTCAGGGTCTGTCTCGCAACCCAAGATGTCCCGGCGAAGGGAGACGTCACGCCCAGAATCAGCCGCCAAGCGGCGTCTAAAACGCAGCCCATGGCGTGAGCTGAGGGTCGAAGTCGAATACGATCAAGCTCCGGAGGAGCGAAAGACTAGGCGCGGCTTCTCGGCGGCATCACCAGCCACCGCAACAGCATGCTTACCAGGCTGAGCACGATCGCTCCCCAAAATGCGGCCGCAAAACCTCGTATGTGAAAGCCGGGAACCAACTTCGCCGCCAGTTCCAGCATGACCGCATTGATCACCAGCCAGAACAGTCCCAAAGTCAGGATAGTCAGCGGAAAAGTAATGACCTTCAGGAAGAGTCCGAGGGTGGCGCTGATCAGCCCAATCACCACCGCAGCAATCAGTGCGGCCCCCGCTCCATCGACGTAGAAACCGGGAACGACCCGCGACGTGATCCACACTGCCAGCGCGCTGATCACCCAGTGCAAGAGCATTCGCAATCGTTCAGCCCTCCGCTCGGACAGGAATCACTATAGACTGCCGCTGCGGCGGTCGCAACCGTGTGGCGCGGACTTGCATCGGCGCTCCAGACTTTCGTTCCCAGGATTACTTCGCGCCCACCGCGGCCTGGCTCTCCATTTTCTCGAAAACATCCTCGGCACGCCGCAGAGCGACCTGAACATTTTCGCAGATGTTCTCCCGGCCGATTACTTCTTCAAACTCAGCCTGGCGGATGAGTCTTGCGGGCTGTTCTCGTGCGCCACATAGAATGAGAGTCCGCTTCGTGGCATGCAGTTCCCGTGCAATCCCTTCCAGCGCAAACAGGCCCGTGGCGTCCATCGCGGTCATGTTGCGCAAGCGCAGAATGACTACCGGCGGTAGCTCATGGATTTTTTCTGTAACCACCGAGATCTTGTCGGTCGCGCCAAACAGGAAGGGCCCGTGGATGCGGAAGATAGTCGCGTAATACGGGATGTCCTTGTCTTGCAGGATGTGCACGCGGCCGTCCTCAACGTAGTCGTCGGTGACCTGGGATACGGTGGTCGTGTTAGCCACTCTACCGATAAAAAGCAGCGCCGCCAGAATCATGCCGGCCTCGACCGCAACTGTAAGGTCGGCAAATACTGTGAGCGCGAAGGTAACCAGCCAGATGCTGATATCGGTCTTGGTCAGTTTGAGCAGTTGCGGAATTTCCCGCCACTCCCCCATGTTGTAGGCAACGATCATCAGAATTCCGGCAAGCGCTGCCATCGGGATAAAGCTGGCCAGAGGTGCGGCGAACAACAGTATGCAGACCAGTGTCAGCGAGTGGATTATCCCCGCCACCGGGGACTTGGCGCCAGCACGGATATTGGTTGCTGTCCGCGCGATGGCGCCGGTCGCGGGCAAGCCTCCGAACATGGGAGAAACGATGTTGGCCACGCCCTGCGCCATCAATTCGACATTGGGATTGTGGTGATCATTGCTCATGCGGTCCGCCACCACTGCAGACATGAGAGATTCAATCGCGCCCAGCATGGCGACCGTGAATGCGGGACCGAGCAGTCCGTGAATGAGATCAGCGCGGAAGTGTGGAATCGCGATATGCGGCAGACCGCTCGGAATGCCCCCGAAACGCGTTCCGATGGTTTCAACCGGCAGCTTGAACGCGACCACGGCGGCAGTGGCCCCGAGCATGGCCACGATGGGTCCCGGAATACGGCTGGAAACTGCGCGGCAGATGAGCATCGTCACCACGGTGCCCACAGCGATAGCCGTCGCCGTGTACGACAGGGTGTGGAAGTTGGCCGCCAGGGCCTCCATCCGCAGCCAAAATACGCCCGGGACTTTTTCTATCTGCAGCCCGAAGAAGTCTTTGATCTGCGTGCTGGCGATCAGAACCGCGATGCCATTCGTAAATCCGATGACGATCGGCCGCGGAATAAACTTCACGGCCGTGCCCATGCCCGTCACTCCAAGAATGATCAGCAGAATTCCGGCCATCACCGTGCACATGAACAGACCATCCACTCCGTGCACGGCGACAATTCCAGCCACCACGACCACGAACGCACCGGTCGGGCCGCCGATCTGGGTTTTCGATCCACCCAACGCGGAAATCAGGAACCCGGTCACTACCGCGCAATAAATCCCGGCCTGTGGCGTCAGCCCCGAAGCTATAGCAAATGCCATGGCCAGCGGCAATGCCACCAGGCCGACGGTCACACCCGCGATCAAGTCGTGCAGAAACTTGTTCAAGTCGTAATCGCGCAGGCAGAGAACGGACTTGGGCAGCCAGCGATCTTCCAGGTTTGCGGTCAATGAACTTGTAGCCAGGGCGCACGCTCCTTCATTTTTATTATGACAGCAATCGTGCAATTGTTCAGCGGATCACGTAACACCAAAGCGCAATGTACGATTGCTGTGTTTTGGTTATGGGCGTGTCGGGACGAGTGTCCCAGCGGCTGAAGCAAAGCTCCCAGCGATTTTGTCATTGTGCTCACTCCCAGCCTGCCGCATCGATCCGCTTTCCTGTCCGCAGATAGTGATTGATCGCCGCCTCCCAGCTTTGCATCTTGTGCCGGAACCAGCTCTCATCGAAGCGTTCCACCTCCCGATTTCCCTCCGGCGAAAGACCTGTGTAGCTGTACCGGATGTGCGCCCGCGTCGAATCGGGTGACTTCCTGGAAAGTGAAATTCTGATCTGCGCCGCCACCAATCCGGGGTTCACCCAGGCCAATGCAATCCGGAAGGATGCGGCGTCGTAATCGGTGACCATCCAGGTCGTCTCGGTACCATCTTCGTTCGGTGTGATGAACACGCAACCGTACTCGGCCACGCCGGACTTCGAGTAAATCAAGCGATACTGCCAACCCGGAACCCAGTCCGCCTCGCGTACCGGACACAGGAGCGGGAAGACGTTCTCCGGCGGGGCAGCGTTAGTTTGTGTGTATTCGTGGGTGACGCGAGTGCCTTCAAACTCAGTCATTTTTTCTTCTCCAAAGAAAAATGGCTCGCGCCATCGAGCGCGAACCTGAATTTCGTCATAAAGATTTCGTTGCAAAAGAAATAGGCCGAATTGATCGCTCAATCCGGCCCTTCCTCTACAATAATTATCTCAGATCTTTTGCTGCCGCACAACCCGACCAAGCAAGTGGTCATGGTGCGGTCGGGACACATCGCTCTGGCCTTTGTCAATCCTGAGCGAAGTAGTCCACATTGAGCAGACCGCACTCCTACCCAGTAAATCGAATCGGTCCGCGCTCCGGGCAGTTCTCAGGTACCGGGCACGCGCGGCTGCGAAATCTCACTCCATTCCGGCCATTTGAACGCTCTCAGAAGGCTGCTGTAGTCGTCAGTCCAGACATTTTGCTTCGCTGTGTTCACAGTTTCTCCAGCGGCTTTCAATTCGGGGTGCGCCAACAAGCCGTCCTCACTGCCTACAAGAACCCAAGTCGCGTGATAAATTGCGCGCGGATTATCCTCAGCGCTATCGATCACCACTGCTTTACGATTCAGGCTGGCCGCTGCGGCGGTCACGACTGGCACAAGGTCCAGATATTTGTTGGATACGTGCACGGCGATCACCCCTGCGGGCGTGATGTGTCGCAAGTACAAGGCAAAGGCTTCGCGAGTCAACAGGTGAATCGGAATCGCATCGCTGGTGAAGGCGTCGACCGCAAGCACGTCAAACTGCTGGGGAGCTTCTCCCTCCAGCGACAAGCGGGCGTCCCCGGTAATGATTTTCACCTGGGCCAGGGACTGCCGGAGAAAACTGAATTCATGGTTCGCGATCTCCACGACCAGCGGGTTGATCTCGTAAAAAGTGTATCGATCGCCCGGCCTTCCGTAGGCCGCGATCGTGCCTGCGCCCAAACCGATGGTTCCAACCTCGACCGCGCCTTGTTGTTCCGCCGCCCGCAGCGCGACCGCTATGCCGGAGTTTGGCGCGTAATAGGTGGTCGTCTCATGACGCCGGCCGGCAGATAAAAATTGGATGCCATGCTCAATGGTGCCGTTGATCAAGTCGCGATACCGGGGATCAGCATCGAGTGATTGCGTAGTATTGCCCGGCATCAAGACAGCGCCGGCCGCCACCCGATCCTCTACTCGCAGAACACCGTAGAAGTTCCGAACCATCACCCGAGTCTGTTTCGATTGTTGCTTTGCGGTGACGTACAGATTTGCGCAAAGAGCCGCCACCAGCGCACCCGCCAGCAGCCAAATCCACTTAGATCGCGGGGTATGCAAAACCACATCCCGGTCGCGGTAAAGCACCACATAAATCAGAACTCCGCAAAATCCAAGCGCAAGGGGAAGCTCGGAGTATCCGGAAAAAATGCGGGGAGCGAGCAAAGCGACGAAGAACGCTCCTGCCGCGCCCCCCAAAGAAATCAGGAGGTAGAAAGAAGTCAAGTGAACGGGATGAGGCTTCAGTTTAGCCAACTCTCCGTGGCACACCATGCAACCGGCAAACAGCCCAGCGCAGAAAAAAGGTACAAGCACGTAAGGCGGAAGGTTGGCGCGACCGGGAGCCAAGGCACCGGCCATAGCCGCCAGGGCTAGCGCCAGCAGTTTGAGAAAAGGTCCACGGCGGTACCAGTTACGGCCTTCAAAGCAGAGGATGAAGGTCAGCAGGTAAAGGCTGAGGGGGATGATCCATATGAACGGAAGGGCAGCGATGTTTTGCGAGACGTAATTCGTGATCGAGAGCAGCAGCAACGATCCGCAAGCCGCCAGTGCTACCCAGAGCCATTTCAGTTTCCAGCCGGGAGCCAGCGCCAGGTGAGGGACATCGAGAATAGAATCAGCGGCTCGACCGCGAAAAGCAACGACAGCGCACAAGACCGCTACGACGCCGTATGCGATGGACCAGCTAATGGCCTGGTGATGGCTTGAAATTCTGGGCTCGACCACAACCGGGTAACTTAGCAGGGCCAGCAGTGAACCCGCGTTCGACAAGGCATAGAAACGGTATGGAGCAGCATTTCCACGTGATTTCGAATGCCACGCTTGCAGTAGCGGACTGGTGGAAGCGAGTAGAAAATATGGAAATCCGACTGCGGCCGCAAGAACCAGCAAGACCCGAAATGCGGGATCTTCCAAACCGGACGGTTTCAAAGAACTCCGCGGCAGAATGGGCAACACGAGAAGGCTGGCAGCAAGAAGCGCTATGTGAATCCCAGCTTGAACCCGGGGCTGGAGTATCCGGGTCAGCACGTGCGCATACAGGTATCCCAGCAGCAGCGCGGTCTGGAAAAACAGCAGGCATACGGACCACACTGCCGCCGCCCCGCCGAACCACGGGAGGATTAGCTTTGCAATGATGGGCTGAACCTGAAATAGCAGAAATGCGCTCGAAAAAATCGTTACACCGTACAGCAGGCTGAGCGTGGAACGGCCTCGAGCCGGAACCAGCAGCTCGGGATTGATTGCGGCTGTCGGCAAGGTTGGCGGACTCACTTTAATCATCTATAGACTGCCCGGCGATGAAAATAGTTCCGGTAGAGGGCAGCGCACGAATCTCCGCTTGGGTGAGGCTTGGGGTGCTGAACTGGCTGGGATACGAACTGACTCATGCCTTGACAATGGCTCCCTATTTGGCCCGGCGGCGGCTCAAAAATGTTCGAGCATCATCACGTTGACCTCCCAGGTCCTCTTGATGTAGGCAACATAGTGACCGTCGGGTGAAGCCACAGGATGCACGAACTGCGCTCCGCCAGCAAGCGCTTCGGCCAATACTCGCAGGTTGCCGCGTAGATCAACGAAGAGAAGCGCAGGGTTTGCAGCCCCCAGACCTTTTTGGGCAACGGCGAACAAATGGCTCCCATCCGCCGCCCAGGCTACGGCCCCGCACCAATTCCAACCCCGCAGCGGTAAGGCCGAGACCTTGCGATCGGCCAACGTTAGAATCTGCAGCTCGGCGGCAGGCATGGCACCATCAGTGATGGCGATTTTGTTTCCATCGGGTGAGAGAGACCAAGCCGTCGTCCAATCGTTATCAGGGTGAACCTGGACGCGCTGGATCTCCGCGCCCTTGCCCTCGACAGGATCAAGGTTGAAGAAGACGAGCTGTTCTCCTTGGACCTCCGCCAAAACACAGCGAGCCGATGGCACAGTACTGCACTTATAGGTGTTTTCTCCCCTCAGAAGAACGGAGCTGGCGCCTCCACCCAGGGGCATACTCATTAGGCGCTTGGAAGGGTCGCGACGGTCCACTGTCGGTGCCGCCGTATACATCAGCCGGTCACCAGCCGGACTGAGTATGGGCCACCGGTAGCTCTCCTCGCCAGAAAGCAGGATTTCCGGGGTCTGCTGGTCAATTCGCTGCTTGAGAATAACAGCCCTGTTCCCTCGGAAGGATTGAAAAAGAACCGCTTTACTGTCTCGGGTCCAATCAAACACTTCGTTGATCCACTCGTCCGACGTCAGGCGCCGTGGATTGAATTCCTTGTCTCCGGGTTCCAAATCTCCCAGGTGAACAGTAGCAATGGCACGCTGGGACAGGTAGGCGAACCGTCTGCCGTCGGTGCTCGCCGTGAAATTCGACGCAAACTGCTCCAGGTTCGCCAATCGCGCTGGCGGGCCAACCGGCTTCCCGCTCCCCGGATCCGTGACAACGGCCCAAATGTCGGAATCGGAGTAAGTGAGCAGGCCACGAGTACGATAAAGAACGCGTCTATCAGCGAGCCAGTACACGTCGGAGAATCCCACGGCTGGACTCCACAGCCCTGGTTCTGACAAGACCAGAGTCCGCTGACCACCGTGAAGGTCGCAGGTCTCAATTACAACCTCGCCTTTTTGCATATCGCCGTGGCGGCGGATGTAAACTAACCGCTGCCCACCGGGCGACCAGGCAAGGCCACCGAGTGAATCCAGGGCGTCGAACTCTGCGATCCGGTGCGGCTCCTCGCCATCTGCTCCCATCAACCAAATTTCGTTCGTTGAGATGTTTTCATAAGCGATCTGCGATCCATCGGGTGAAAGTGCTTCTGGTCCACCAGTGTTGGGAAGCTTTCGCGAGGTGCCATCCGCTATGGACATTTTCCAAAGTCCGGAATGCTGACCTCGACCCTCTACCAACAAATAGTTCCCATCCGGGAACCATCCAGAGGGTGCAAAGTCAGAGGAGGGGAGTTGGCGAAGCTCTCCACTGTCGATCTGGAGCAAATACATCTTCCATTCCACGTCGCTATAGGCCAGGTACTTGCCATCGTGCGAAATGACCATCGAAATCACCGGGTTCCCGGGCGTATTCGCGGTGAGCTGTCTGCGAACAACGTCACGCTGCGGCCCCGGCCCCGGCTTACTGACTTCCCGGCGCCGGACAATGGCAAGGCTCCCAAGCAGTACAAGAAAGATAAGCGCACTCAGTGTCAGCTCCTTGTGTCGGCGGACGAACTTCGTTCCGCGATACGCGAGGGTGCTGGGCGGGACCGTGGTTGTCTTCAGTCGGTGCAAGTCCGCTCGCATCTCGGCCGCGCTTTGGGAGCGAAGATTGCGGTCTTTTTCCAGCGCCTTGTCGATGATCTGCTCAAGCTCGGGCGGAAGTTCAGGATTCAACTCCCGCGCCGGAGCGGGCGTACGATTCAGAATCGCCTCGTGAAGTGCAGGCGCCGTGTCCCCGCTGAACGCCTGCTTCCCCGTCGCCATCTCATAGAGCACCAGGCCAAAAGAAAACAGGTCGGAGCGGGCATCCAGCTTCTCGCCGCGAACCTGCTCCGGCGACATGTAAGGCGCAGTGCCCATGGCCACACCGGTGAGCGAGAGGCTAAGATCATGGGCTGATACGGCCTGGGTTTCTTCGTGGGGGAGGCCTTCGCGGTCGCTTGCATCGGTCAGCTTGGCCAAACCGAAGTCCAGAATCTTGGCTTCGTTCCGTTTCGTAATGAAGATATTCGCTGGCTTGATGTCACGATGAATGATGCCTTTTTCGTGCGCTGCGGCCAGCCCGTCCCCGACCTGAATCGCCAGGTTCAACAATTCGTCGGTCGTGAACGGGGCCGCCCGCGTGGCTATCTGGTCTCGCAGGGTTTGCCCTTCCAGCAATGACATGGCGATGAAGGGCTGACCTTCGTGATCGCCGAATTCGTAGATGGCGCAAATGTTGGGATGGTCAAGCGTGGAAGCGGCCCGCGCCTCTCGCTCGAATCGCTCCAGAGCCTTCGCATCGCCAGCAATCTCCTCCGGCAGGAACTTCAAGGCCACGCGGCGGCCCAGTTTCAGGTCTTCCGCCCTGTAGACCACTCCCATCCCCCCACCGCCCAGCACCTCCAGCACCCGGTAATGCGAAACTTTCTTGCCGATCAGTTCTCCGCTAGGGAAACGATGAGACCGCGGGGCAGATTCCGCGTGCGTTACCTCGCTGACCGGCGCCACAAACCGGTATCCGCGCCGGGGCACGGTTTCTATGTATTCCCGGCCATCCCACTCGCCCAGCGCCTTGCGCAGGAAGAAGACGTGCTTGTTGACATTGCCTTCCTCAACAAAGGCGTCGGGCCAGACCTGCGCCATCAACTCCTCCTTCTCAACCAGGTGGCCGGCGTTCTGGACTAGCAGCAACAGCGTGTCGGCAGCTTTCGGGGCGAGGGGAACGGGCACACCGTCGCGCACCAGGACGCGCTTTTCCGCGTCCAAGCGGAAAGGGCCAAACGCGTAGAAGTGCTTTGTTTCCCGGTTCATAACAATGGGAAGAAATTTTCCAGAAATTCGGAAGGACTTCTAAACCGCAGCTGAATTACGGTTGCGTCCAGCGGGGATGGATGCGGCCAGGGAAGTCATCCGCAGCAGATTCTACGGCGGCTTGGAACTAAGCGCAACAGCCAAGTACGCGGCAGTCCGCAAAGGTCTTGAAGGTAGAGCCGCGATGTTGCGGACGAGCCGCTTGCCCCTAATAAAGGCGAATTGGGAGGAGGACCACCAATGAATAAAGAGAGGAAACAGTTTATGAAAACTTGCAAACCGGTATTGAGAGCATTGGCCGTTGTTCTGGCCTTCGCCTGCATCGCCATCGCAGCCGATGCGCCGAAGCTAACCTTCAAGTTCACTACAACCAACGTGCCAGGGGCACTGCAAACTTTTCCTGCCGGGGTTAACAACAAAGGTGTCACGGTCGGGCAATACGAAGATAAGAGGGGCAACTTTCACGGTTACGTTCTCAAGGGCAAGAAGCTGACCAAACTGGATGATCCGAACGGAACACACACTGGCGCTAATGGCATCAATTACAACAAAAAGTATGGCGAGATGGTTGTCGGCTACTATCGGAATACCAGCGGCAACGACGTGGGATTTCTTTACCGGAACGGAACATATACGGATGTCCCCGGTCCTGCTGGTGCCACGGCCTCGGGGCCTCAAGATATAAACGATATGGGGTGGATCGTCGGTTGGTACTTCGACTCAAGCAACATCCAGCACGGGTTTCTCTTGCAAGGAAACACCTATACAACCCTAGACCCCCCTACCTCCACTATTGAGCATTGCATAATATAGTTACAGCGGAAACAGTTCCGCCTGCCGCCAGAAGGCGATGACCAACGTGGGTC
>Ga0209415_10000990_pt1 | contig 54034 bp, 39 predicted proteins | sample PeaSoiSIISIP2007_FD_187696 | JGI IMG/M metagenome (GOLD analysis project Ga0209415, IMG submission 187696) | Peat soil microbial communities from Weissenstadt, Germany - SII-SIP-2007 (SPAdes) (version 2) | ecosystem: Environmental > Terrestrial > Soil > Wetlands > Peat | place: Germany... | reverse complement strand
AACATAGACGCCTTCCCAAAATTTTCAAGAAGAAATTTCAAAGAGGTTTTTTCACAGCTTCACAGAGGGCACAAAGGCGGCACGGAGAAATTTGAGCGGATTGAAAAGCGCGCCGGGCGAAATGGGCACTACGATCATTTATGTGCTGCACAATTTGGATGAACTGGATCTTGATCCCGCCGCGGCGGGATTCCACATGGTGGTCAGCGGACATTCGCACAAGCCTTCGCAGACGGAAAAAGGCGGCGTGATCTACCTGAATCCTGGGAGCGCCGGGCCACGCCGATTTCGGTTGCCGGTGACGCTGGCGCGGGTGGATCTGAGCGCGACGCCCTGGGCGATTGAATTTCTGGATTTGGAAAATAGAAAATAAGGACACGAGATCTTCAGTCTATTTGCCCGCCAAGCTTCAGATAAACCGGCGGCTTTTGGTGCTCCGTTGTAGACTTGTGCCCGAAAGTACCCACCAGAAACAAATTGACCGGAGGAAAAATGACATTCATGGGCAAGGATTCGGGCGATATGGATTCGGAACTGCGCAGAGTGCTGAAACACAATTGGCGGTGGATGGACATCGCCAAGATCGTAGCGGGGATTGTGGTGATCATACTGCTCCTGATGTGCATCACCTACGTGCCCGCGGGCCACGTGGGCGTGCTGACGTTTTTCGGGCGCGTGACCGGGGACATCCTGCCGGAAGGCACGCACTTCGTGAATCCCTTCAAGGTGAACAACACGCTTACCGTGCGCACCATTGAAATGAAGGAAACGGCAACGGTCCCCTCGGACGAAGGGCTGATCATGACGCTCGATACTTCCTTGCTGTTCCGGCTGGACGCGACCAAGGCCGCGGAGGTTTTTCGCACGGTTGGGCCGGACTACGTGGACATCGTGGTGGAGCCCAACCTGCGTTCCGCGATCCGCGCCGTGACAGCTGCGCACAGCGCCAACGCGCTCTACACCGGGGCGCGTGAAGAAGTGGCCCTGAAAATTCAGGACGAGCTTGGGAAAATCCTGAACGCTCGCGGGATCATCGTGGAAAGCGTGCTGCTGCGCGACGTTCAACTTCCGGCCATGCTGAAAACTTCGATTGAGGCCAAGCAACAGGCGGAACAGGACGCGCTGCGCATGAGCTTCGTTCTGCAAAAGGAAAAACAGGAGGCGGAGCGAAAGCGGATTGAAGCACAGGGTGTCTCCGATTTCCAGCACATCGTGGCGCAAGGGATCAGCCCTCAACTGCTGGAATGGAAAGGGATTGAAGCTACGGAAAAACTTGCGGCGAGCGGAAATGCAAAGGTGGTGATCATCGGCAACGCCAAGAATGGACTGCCGCTGATCCTTGAACCGAAATAATGCGCCGAAATAGCTAGCCGAATAACGGCGGTTGGTGGCTGCTGAAACTATTTCAACTCCTGCTTGGCCGGCTTGGCCACAGACATCTCTTTCAGGAGCTGTTCCGCCTGCTCGAGCGTCACATCACGTTTCTGCTGAAGGTCGGCGATGGTTGGAGCAACGGTTTTGTCGGGGATCACGCCATCACCTTCCAGCTTGCGTCCCTGGGGAGTGAAAAAAAGAACTTCGCTGACTTCGAGGACGCCGCCACCCTTCACTTTCTGGTCGTGCGCGATGCCGATGACGCAGCCGCAGGTCTGCGTTCCGACCACTTTGGCGCGGCCGGTTTCCTGCAGTCCCCCGGCAAACATTTCGGAGGAGCTTCCGGTGGAGTTGGAAGTGAGGAGAACCACCGGGCCGGAATAAATCCGGCCGCCTTCTTTTCCAGCGTTAAATTCGCGATGGCCTTTGACGGAACCGGACTTCTCCTCAGAATAAATATCTTTCCGGGTCATGAACTGGGCGAACAGAGTTTTCTGATTGTAGAAATAGCCGGCGAGAGTTTTGAGGACGTCCCCGCGGCCGCCGCCATTAAAGCGCAGATCGACGATGAGGCCGGGCGCGTCCATGAATTTCTCGAGCGCTTCCATGAATTCCTTTTCCACGGGGAGTTGGAAGCCATCGAAGCGGATGTAGGCGTCGCCGGAGGGCAAAACGCGGGAGTTGACGTCAGGCGGATGAGGAATTAATTGCTTGGAGATGGTGACATCGAAGGTGGAACCGTCGGCGCGCTGCAGGCCAATCTTGTAGGAGGTATCCGCCAGGCCTTTGAATACTCCCGCATAGACACGGAAGCGAGTGATCCGCTCAGTGGAGGAAGGCAGGACGGTCCTGGCGGATTCGGCAATTTTTTCACGGACGGGCCGACCGTCAACCGTGAGAACCATCATGCCCTGCTCGATGCCGGCAGCGGAGGCATTGGAATTGGGAAGAACATCGGTGACGACAACTTTGCCGTCAAGCTCAGCCATGGTGAATCCGATGCTAACGCCCTCACTTTTCTGGCGGTTCTCCCATTGCGCGGGAGAGTTGAAGCGGGTATGCGCGTCGTGCAGCTCGCCGGTCATTCTATTCAGGAGCGCGTAGAATTCTGCGTCATCCTTGACGCTATCCACTTGCGGGCGGTAACGCTGGCCGATTTCTTCCCAGTTGACGCCGTGGAATTCGGGGTCGTAGTAGCGGTCGTGCACACCTTTCCAAACATTTTCAAAAACTTCCTCGCGATCCCTGGGGGTGAGAGGTTTGGGTGAGTCGGCGGTGGAAGAGGCCAGCGCGGCGTGAGGGCGGGCGGCGGAGAAAATCGCGCAAGAGACCAGCAGGCAGGCTGCAAGGAGCATTGCAGGCCAGGTTCGGGTTGGCCGGATCATGGAGCCTTTCGCGTCAACGAAATCGACAGGCATGGATAATAGATAGATTCTCTTCGACAGTCCAAAAGAACTTTCTGCCGGTAAAGCGGGCCGGACCGGATCGCTAACTCTTGAGGTGAGCCATATGGGTTTGACGCGTTCTGGAGTGGATGCGTCACAGGTTTGACGGGCATTTGCGCGCGCCGCTATACTCGCGAATTCAAGGCGAAGCGGCGTGCTGGACTGGCAGAGGATGTCGCGGCGCACAAATTTTGAATTGGAGGCAACGGTGGAAGAAGATCTGAGATATCCGGTTGGAAAGTGGGAGAAGAAAGGGCCGTTCACTCCCACGGAACGAAAGCAGATGATTGACAGCGTGGAGGCGACACCGAACCGATTTCGGTCAGCGGTGGCGGGATTGAATGATAAGCAACTGGATACGCCCTACCGCCACGGGGGATGGACGGTGCGGCAGACAGTGCATCATGTGGCTGACAGCCACATGAACGCGTACATACGATTCAGGCTGGGGGTGACGGAAGCAGAACCAACGGTGAAGCCATACGATGAAAAGCAGTGGGCAGATTTGCTGGATGCGCGGACCGCGCCGGTGGATATCTCATTGGAAATAATTGATGGAATTCACCGCCGGTGGGCAATCCTGCTGCATTCGGTGCGGGAAATTGATTTCAACCGGGCGGTGCGCCACCCGGAGAATGGAGTGATGTCACTGGATGACGTGCTTGCGCTCTATGAGTGGCACGGACGGCATCACGCCGCGCATATCACGGCGCTGCGCACACGCAACGGCTGGTAGGTCCCTCAGCTTCTGGGCAGAATTTGCTTCCCTCATTGGTGTGCGGGATAATTCCCGCTCGCCTTCAGTCTTGTACAATCAAACAGGTTCGGGCGACCACAAGGGGGATTTACGATGGCGCGTACACCGGGACTCTACGCAATTATTGAAACTTCACAGGGCACCATTGTCGCGAAGTTATTTGAGAAGGAAGCGCCGAAGACGGTGGCCAATTTTGCGGGCTTGGCGGATGGGTCCAAGGAATGGATAGATATACGCGTGGCGCAGAAGGCGAAGCGTCCGTTTTATGACGGGCTGACCTTTCACCGCGTGATTCCCCAGTTCATGATCCAGGGTGGCTGCCCGCTGGGGACGGGCACAGGCGGCCCAGGATATAAATTTGAGGATGAATTCCATCCCTCGTTAAAGCATGACAAGCCGGGAAAGCTTTCCATGGCCAATTCCGGGCCGAACAGCAATGGAAGCCAGTTTTTCATTACGGTTGCGCCCACGCCGTGGCTCGACGGCAGACACTCGATTTTCGGCGAAGTGGTGGAAGGCATGGATGTGGCGACAAATATCTCAAAGCTCAGCCGCGATTCGAGCGATCGACCGCGAACGCCGGTGGTGATGAAGCAAGTAAAAATCGAACGAGTTTGATCTGCTGCGCATGGCGAACCCGGCCCATTTTCTGAGGGTGCTGCCTGAGATTGTCTTTGTGTTTCTCGGGGTACTGGTCATTTGGGTGGCCACCACGGGGCATTATTTCTTCGACCCGCGGAGCATGGCCTGGCTGCTGCTGGCGGGGCTGCTGGCGATTTATGGGCTGGTGACGGTCCGGTGGCGCGGACCCGAGCGCGGGATTAATTGGGTGCGCGGCGGGTCGCTGATGCTGATTGGGCTGATTATGTTGGCGCTTTCTCGCGCGAGGATGAGCCAAGTGACGCCACTGCTGATCGTGGCGGGAGTGGTTCTTGCCAGCCGCGGAGTGATTGTGGCGGCGATGGTATTGGGCGCGCAGCCAAAGATGCGATGAGCCGAAAGAAGAAGCAGGCATGGATCCTATCCTGAAAAAAAACGCACTGAGGAAGCTGACCTATGGGCTGTACATCGCCACGGCGCGCGACGCCGAGTCGGTGGCCGGCGGGACGATTAACTGGCTTTCCCAGGCATCGTTTGAACCGCCGCTGATCATGGCGGGGATCAAACGCGATAGCCGCCTGCACCAGGCGATTGAGAATTCGCGGGCTTTTGCAGTACACGTGGTGGGCAAATCGCAAAAAACTATGGCCATGACATTTTTCAAAGGCGCGGAAGAAACGAGCGGCAAGATTAATGGCTTCGGATTTGTGAAGGGTGCAACCGGATCGCCGATTTTGACTGATCCGCCCGCGTGGTTTGAGTGCCGAGTGCTGGACGCGTTTCATCGCGGCGACCACACGATTTTTGTGTGCGAAGTGGTCGAGGCCGGAATGCGCAGCGAGGAAGAACCGCTGACCCTGCGCGAGGCCGGATTCAATTACGCGGGATAGATGCAAGAGCTCCACCACCACTGATACACTCCGGCAGCAGCAGAGGGACTCGAACTCCAATACAGCAAGAAGCAGCATCCGGAAAGGAGAATTCCATGTTTAAAGAGTTCAAAGAGTTCGCAATCAAGGGGAACGTGCTGGATATGGCCATCGGCATCGTGATCGGCGCGGCCTTTGGCAAAATAGTGGCGTCGCTGGTCGATGATGTGATCATGCCGCCCATCGGTGTATTGCTGAACCACGTGGATTTTTCAAATCTTTTCGTGGCTCTGAACGGCGGATCCTACGCAACGGTGTCGGCGGCGAAAGCAGCGGGTGCGGCGACGCTCAACTATGGAATTTTCCTGAACACGGTGATCAATTTCTTGATTGTGGCAATGGCCGTTTACATTTTGGTGAAGCAGGTGAATCGGTGGAAGCAGGCGCCAGCCCCCGCGCCCGCGCCGTCCACCCGCGATTGCCCTTATTGCCTTTCACAGGTTCCATTGAAAGCGACGCGGTGTCCGGCTTGCACTTCTGAGTTGCGTTCCGCTTAGGCGGCGCGGCGCGGCAGTTTATTGCGAGGGTTTGCGGCGAGTCTTATTTTCTTGCAAGTGTGCACGGAGACGGGCGATCAGTTCTTCCAGTCTGCCATTGGTGTTCTGTTCTTCCAGCTCGTTCAGCGCAAAATGAACAACATCGTGATGGTGGAGCTCTTCCGGCGCCACCAAATCGCTGTACCGCAGCCAGAGTTGGTGAATCAGCTTCACTTCGTTGGCCGTAAGATGCGGCGCGTGAGGGCCTAGAGAGTAAAATTCGCGCTGACCGCCGGGCTCAAAAATTTCGAGATTAAACTGTGGGCGCGGATCTGGGAGTTTTTCCCAGGCCAAGCCGATTTCACGAGCCTGCTCCGCGACCGTCATCTTGGCTGAATGTCCCAAAACAATGGTGGCCGATTCCAGGCTGACACCCGCGCGCACGACGGCGTCCCAAATATCATTTGCCGCGACCACCGCCAGCTTGATTGATTTACCGCGTTTTTCTGCGATGGACAAGGCCTGCGTGAACAGGTATTGCTCAATTCCGCCAAACAATTGATTCGGCTCCAGGGCGCTTTCGCCCGCCGCGGCCCGGCGTAACAGGCGGACGTGCAGGACGATGATGTCGCGCCGCACGGGCTTCACCCGGTCGAGCACCGCAGACAGGTGATACAGGGAGTGGTAGTTGCTCACCGGGACAAGCACGTTTCCCGGGCGCGCACCAACGGCATCGGCTGTCAAATCAGTTCCCTGCTCCAGATTGAATTGATCCAACTCCACATGAGCACCGACTCGCTTGCTATGCAAATGCCTCTCGGAAAGGGTGAACAAAGTGAACAGACCCAACGAGAAGGTGACCCCCGCAATGGTAGCGTCAGGTTTGGTAAACAAATTAACAATGGCGATTCCCAGCAAGACTAGAGTGATCAGACCCAATCCAACAGGTATTTCCGTTTTTCCGAACCGAATGTTTAGAGGCACACGGTATTCACGCGCGCCAGGGTGCGTGTATCTCAGCACCAATACCGCGAGACCCTTCATGGCGAAGCTCCAAATTACGCCAAAGGCATAGAGATTCGCCAGGAAACCGACCTGGCCGCGGCTGATGATGATGGTGAGCACCTGGAAGAAAACGACGCCGTTGATGATGCGATACGAAGTCCCGAAATGCTTGTGCGGCTGGCGGAACCAATCAGAAAGCACGCCGTCCTCGGAAACACGGTTCAGCACGCCATTCGAGCCCACGATGGCCGTGTTCACCGCGCCGGCCAAAATCAGCACCCCAACGGCTACCACAAAACCGTGGAACAGCAGCCGGAGGACGATTGGCCCTTCCAGATTCATGGCCAGGCCACCGATCAGGTTTTCAAAATAATTGTGGCGCTCACCGTTGGGAATGATCATCACCGCGAAAATGGAAACCAGCGAAGTGAACAACAGGCTGTAAAGAAAAATAACCAGCCCGGCCTTTTTGAGATTCGGAAGCTTGGGGCTTTCAATTTCGCGATAGACCTGCGCGAGAGACTCTTCGCCGCTCATGGCCAACACAGAATGACCCAGGCCGACGAACACCAGGATGATGCTGATCTTCGAGAACCAGGTGCCGTATAGCCAGCCGAGGGCATTTTCCCCAGCATGAATGTTGTGAGGCCGGGGCATGGGCGGCAGGCTAGAGTGCCGTATCCAAACCGTGTAAATGCACCAGCCGATCAAAAGCACGACCATAACGGTCGTAATCTTCATGATCTTCAGTGCCTTATCGCTCGATTCCGGAATGCCCTTTACGTTTTGCCACCAGAAATAAAGCGTGACGATGACCGCAAAAGATGCCGCAGTCAGGTTCACGGGGAAATCCACTCCCAGATGGAAATGCTGGGAAACGTCGTTGAGCAACCCCGCGAGGTATTGACCGGCCGATACGCCGCTGATGGGCCCGGTCAGAATGTAGTCGAACATCAGTGCTGACACCGAAAACTTGGCCAGAGATCCGCCCAGCGCTTCCTTGACGACACGGTACACGCCGCCGCGCACGAACATGCTGCAACTTTCGACATAAATCGCTCGCACGGCGTAGGAAAACAACATGATGGCCAGAATGAACCAGGGCGCGGTGGCCCCAATATACCGCTCGGCTTCGCCACCGGCGTAGTAGGCTGAGGAGGCTAAATCGTTCAAAACAATGGCGGCCGCTCGCCAGAAGGAGATGAACGTGAGCATGGCCGTGGTGGCCACGAGCACGCGCGGCAGAGTGATAACGCGCGCGCCATCAGCGCCCGTAAGATTTGGTTTTGTATCCATGCCGACGAGGCGGTTTGAGCAGCAGGAAGTCATGCTCGCATGAAGCGCGTGGTCAAGTCCAGCAAGCATCGAACAAGGTGGTGTACTAATCTGAAATCCAGGACGAGAACTTCGATAAGGTGATTCTCGACGTTAAGGAAACTGAAGTTAAGGGCCGGGAGAGGTCGGCTTGTCATCGGACTCGCTGGATGATTCAAACTAAGCGGAAGGCGCGTGCACATTCCTGACAGGGGCAGAATGTGCGAAGGTAGTCAAAACTGAAAATGCCGGTGGAATGATTGTCTGTGAAATCAATCTTGATTGCGTAGCTGCCCACGGCCTGGGCAGACCTGGCCCCGGGCTTTGGTTTATACATCGGAAGAACGGACGAACCCGCCGAAGTCTTGGGGGTCGAAGGATTGGTGCGTTCCTCATTGCAAGTCGCACAGGGACAATTCTCCCGCAAATAAATAAAGTCGTAATGGCTGGAATGGCCGTCCGCCCAGACGATGTCCACGCCCGCCCCTGTGGAAACGTGGACCTTCACACTTGTGGGCTTCTTGCGGAGATCTACAGGTGCTGGCATTGCAGTTCTATGTTAGCAGACGAGCAGAAATCTAACCGTTGCGGGCGGCCTTACCCTGAACAACAGCTTCATCCCGCGGGCAACAATCACCCGGCGGAATCGGATTGCCATGAGGGCAGGTGCGCGGATGATTCAAGAAGGTGCAAATGCGGTGATCCAGTTCCGGGCTGATAATATTCTCGAATTTGCAGGCATCGGAATGGGATTCGGGATCGGCCACCGAGAATGTGTCCGTGAATAATCTTTCAGCCAACCGATGGCGGCGGACGACATCTTTCGCGCGCTGCTCGCCGCGTTTCGTGAAACGCACCTCTCCATCGGCAAGCTCAATCAATTTCAAGTCGGCCATTCTGCCGAGCATACGGACGGGGTCGGCCTCTTGCGGCGCGCGTACGCTTTTTAAATTCGCGGCCATCCCCTCCTCGCCACAAATCCAAATCTGTTCGAGCAGATGATCGAAACGCTCCTGATCTTCTTTTGAGAAAGAGGTAATCTGCGCCAGGCGCCCATGAGCCAGCTCAATGCGTCGGTCAGCCAGCCGTCCGATGCCTTCATCGTGGGTGACGATCAGAATGGTGTGCCCCGCGGAATGCAAATCGCGGAACAAGTTCAGGATGATTTCCTCGTTGCCCTCGTCCACATTACCGGTGGGTTCATCGGCCAGAATTAATTTGGGCTGATTGATCAGGGCGCGGGCGATGGCCACGCGTTGCTGTTCGCCGCCCGAAAGTTGTGAGGGTAGATGGCGCAGGCGGTCGCCCAAACCGACTCGCTCGAGCGATTTCGCCGCCTCCGATTCATTGGTGATGCTGTGAAAGTATTGCGCGAGCATAACGTTTTCCACCGCGGTGAGATAGGGCACCAGATGGTATTGCTGAAATACAAACCCGATCTTGTCCGCCCGGAAACGGGTGAGTTCCGCTTCGCCCAATGTGCCGACGTCAAGACCGTCCACGCTGGCGACGCCCGAAGTTTGCTTGTCGAGACCGCCAAGAATATTCATGAGAGTTGTTTTGCCCGAGCCGGAAGGGCCCATGATGGCGATCCATTCACCCGCAGACACCTCGAAACTCACGTCATCGAGCGCGCGAACGGTTCCGAAATGTTTGCTCAGGTGACTGACTTCGACCAAAGAGGCCATTATTCCCCTCTCAAGATTTCCGCTGGGCGCACGTGGCTTAGAAGCCGCAGGGGCAACGCGCCAGCGAGAGCCACGGCAACCATTAGGGCCACTACCAAAGGCAACACCTCAGGCCGCGCTTCGATCGCAACATGAAAAGCGCGCTGGCCAATCCATCTTGACAAGAATATGCCCGCGACGTATCCAATCAGTCCACCCAAAAGACCCAGCGTTCCCGCTTCCGTCAAGAAGAGTCTCACAACTCGCGACATCTGGCCGCCAATCGCTTTCATCAGACCGACATCCCGCCGGCGCTCCATCGCCAGAGCCGCCATGCTCGCGAACACGCACAGGGTCGTAAGTACCAAAATTATTGTAACCATGAAAAAGATCAATCCGCGGATGCGCGGCAGCAGACTCGCTTCGGCTTGCGCAATTTGCGGGACCGGGCGGACTTCAACGTCAGGATAGTCCGAAGATAATCGATCGATTACCCAGGCAGTCTTGTCCGACTCGCCACCCGACTCCACCGCAATCGACCCGATACGTCCTTCCAGTCCAGCCAACTTCTGAACTACCTGTAGGTTGGCAATAACTTGACTATCTTCCTGGCCACCTGAACTCACAACTCCAGCGACAATCAGTGACACGGATCGCTCGCCTGAAAGGGCAGGATAATGAAGGGCGATCGATGAGCCAGGTGCAAGGTTGAGCTGACGGGCCACGTTCACACCGATCAAGCATTGCGTCGTGTCATTGATATCCGGTATCGAATGACCCGAGATTTTCCACCATGGGGCAAAATTCCCCGAATCAACTACCAAGGTCCCCACAACTATAAGCTGTTGTTGCGCTTCGCCCGCGTCCACAGCCCCGACTACATACAGAAAAGGTGTAACAACAACACCGTTCCCTTCAACGAACGAGTTCATGGCCTTGATGATTGATTCAGACAGGAGTGGAGTCGACGATGCATTGTCGCTTGGAATTGTGTAGCGGGTCATGGCGTTCGCGGTCGGCGTGACAGGCTTCAACGCCATGAGAGGGTTTGGCAACATCACGGCGCTCCCGCCAAATACGCGAAATTCACCACTTATTTTTCGCTCCGCATCCAAATTCAAGTTGATGAGAGCGGTGGTCACAGCCGCGCCGCTGGCCAGGGCGATTAGCGCGACCGCCAGGCGGCCGCGACTCGATCGCAAAAGTTGCCCCAGTATCCGCCAAAACATTATTCGCCCCTCAATATTGGCGCGGGTTGAAATCGCGAGGCGCGCCGCAGCGGAATCACGCTTCCGATCACTGAAATTAATATGGCCAGTCCCAAGGTAACGGGCAGCAGGACGACTCGCGCCGGCGATGTCACCCCAAAAACGCTCAAGGAAAGCCAGCGTGCCAGGAGGACGCCACCGGAATAGCCCAAGCCGCCGCCAATGAGCGCGAGCAGGACTTGCTCGCCAAGAAAAAATGAACCGACCAGAGCATTGCTTGCGCCCAGAGCCTTCATCAGGCCGACTTCCTTCTGTCGCTCGAGAACGGAAGTGGCTGCCGTGGCGCCCACGGCCAGCCCCGCGGCAATCAGGGCGGCAAGCGTTACCACCCACAAGAGCGCGCTGATGCGGCCGAGTATCTTGCCTTCGCCCTCGGCGATCTGCCGAATGGGGCGCGCCTCGACTCCGGGCAGCGTTCCCTCAATCCGCGTGGCTATGGAACCAATGTATGCGCTGCAATACCATCGCTCGTACTGGTCAGGCGTCAGCGTAGCGGGATCGCGCTGGCCAAGCGCATCGTCAGGTTTAACGACCGCGCTCACCATCAGCCGGCGAAATTTTCCCGGCTGACCTGCAAGCTTTTGAGCAATAAAAAGCGGCGCGAGGATGGCATCATCCTCGGTCCCTCCGCTGGAAAGGATGCCCGTCACGCGAAGCTGCGGGGCTTCCGCGTCATTGCGCGTAACAATTGTGTCGCCAATGTTTATGTGTGCACGCGAGGCCAACGATTCACCCACAATACACTCGTCAGCATCCTCCTCGAACCACCGGCCCCCGTTTTTGATCCTCCACCAGGGATTCGTTAATGCCACGCCAGTTTCAAAGGTTTTTCCACCTCCAATTTCTAGGCGATGATGCACCCACGTACCAATCAGTGTTGCGAGTAATCCCTTGCCGGCGGGACCCTCTCGATTTGCCAAATCCGTGACATCCACAGGCACATCCAGAAATGGGGAAAACCCCTTTATGTTATTGCGCCAAAAGAATCCTTCTGCTTTGAGCTTGGGCAACTCATCGACGGGCAAGTACGCCCCCGCATTCACGGGGCGGTAGTCCACGCCGCCCACTTGAAGCGGAAGCGTGTCCGCCTTGGGAGTGACCAGCAGATTCGCCCCCAGGGTGCGGAATTCCGCCGACAGGCGGTCGCCAACATTTAGAGCGATGGTAAGCGTCGCGGTGGCCACAGCCATGCCCATCGCCAGCGCAGCACCGGTCAGCAGTTTGCGGCGAGGAGTGCGTGCGAAGGATTCGGTGACGATGCGCAGGAACATGGTCGGAAAACTAGTTGGGAACTCTGGCCGACGACTCTTGCAAATCGGAGAGCGACACGATGATCGTGTCTCCATCTTTGTGCGACTTCACGCCCACCGGGTTGCAGCCGCCAACATCGCCGATGGAAGGGATGTAAATCGCCGAGTCACAGTTGCGGCAAATGACGTTTTGGCCGTCCTGGCGGTAGCCCATCCGGCCACAAATTTGGCAGGCATCGAGCGCGACGCCCCAACCCGCAGGTTTGCGAATCACAAAAAAGCGGATCGCTTCAGTGCCCGCCTGGGCGGTGAAGAAATGCATCTGGCCGTCGTCCAAACCCGCGAGCGGAATGCGTACGTCGCCATTCTGCGCTGCAAGCGTCTGCGCGGGTGCTTGAGCTGTCACCGCACGTCCGTAAACGAACTCGCCCGCGAGTACGAGGATCACAATCAGGCTTGAAGCGGCGGCGGCAAACATCCACCGGCGCTGACGGCGACGATCCCACTCCAGCCGTCTCTTTTCCGCGTCATTCATCTCTTTTGCGGGGGCGGCGGCCGAAGCCGAACTTTGTGACATTGTCAGCCACTCCCGCAAAACCAAAAATGCCACCAATCCAAGAATCACCACGAAAAAGAAAACATCGTTGCGGACAATCGGCCCCACAATGGCCATTTCTCGCTGGCTCGACGCCAACCATTGCGCTTCGCTCAATTCATGCACTCCGGTGAGCGCCAACTGAAAGGCCACGACCATCAAAATGATGCTGGTGGCGGCGAAAAACCGGCCGATCGGTATCTTCAATGTCCCCTGGAAGAAAAACACGCCCACGGCAACCGCAATCGCCAGCCCCAGAAATGTTCCAATCCAAACGTTTACACCCGCGGCGGAAAACTCCACCGCACGGAGAATCAATGCCAGTTCGGCGCCTTCCCGCACCACCATAAGGAAAACAAAGAGGAAAAGTCCCCAGCCCGCGGCGCGCGATGACTTCCCCGCGAGCGTTTCCACGCGCTGCTCGATTTCCTTGCGCAGCCGCCGCGCCATCCGGTTCATCCAGATGATCATGGTGACCACGAAAAACGCGGCAACCAGCAGGAGCACCCCCTCAAAACCATCCTCGCTGACCTGCCAATACGCCAGCGCCGCCGCGACCGCAGCGCTCAGGGCAACCGCCGCGATCACTCCGGCCCAGACATACTTCGCCAGGGCCGCCCGTGCGGTCCGGTTCAGATACACAAGGACGATACCGACGATCAGTGCGGCTTCAACGCCCTCGCGGAGGGCGATGAGCAAAGCAGAGAGCAAAGGAGTCCCCCAGTTGCAACTCTAGTTGCAACTCGTTTGCAACTACAATTTTAGTCTAACTTTTTTTGCTCCACCCCGTCAAGCAACTCGCGCCCCATCCCTCTTTACTCTACAATGGCCGAACCGCGCGCATCCCCGCGGAGTCTACCTACTAATGGTTTGTTGTCACTATCTCCGCAAGCTTATGGCACTTGTGGCCGCGGCAAGCCTTGCCGTCGGCCCGGGCCTGGCGCAATCGCCCGCGCCACCCTCCAAGCCCTCCCCCAATACCGCGAAGTCGCAAAAAGCGTTGAAATCAGGTCTGAAAGCTGAAGCAGCGGGAAACTGGCAGGCTGCATATGATGCTTACGTCGAAGCGGCTGCCTTTGCTCCTCAGGACAAGGAAGCCCAACTGCTGCGCGATGGAGCAAAGTACCGCCTGGTCCAGCAGCATATGGATGCCGCCGAGCGCGAGGCCCTGGCGGGTAATCAGACCCAGGCGGAAAAGGAGCTCCACGCCGCCATCGAGCTGGACCCCAATCATCCCGCCGCGCGGGAACGGCTTGGCCAGGTCCAATCCCTCAAAATTGCGCGGCAACCAGTGCAGCAATCGCCGTTGGCCCCTTGGGTTGAATTGCATCCAAAAGCGGGCACGCACCACTTCGATTTCCGCGGAAACGTCCGCGCGGTGTATGAGGAAATCGCGCGGCAATTTGGCCTGTCGGTGGAGTTCGACACCGACTTGCAGGCCAGCAACACGTTCCACACGACCCTTCCAGACGTGGACTTTGACTCCGCGATGAAGGTGATCGGCGAGGAATCGCATACCTTCTTGGTGGCGATGAGCGACAAGCAATTCCTAGTGGCCGATGACACGCCACAGAAGCGCAAACAGTTCGAGCCGGAAGCCGTGAAAACATATATTTTGCCCGCCAGCACAACCGATGCGCAGATGACCGAAACTTTGCGGGTCATCCGCGATATCACCGGCATCACGCACTCGGGGCTCAACACCGCGACTCGCGAGCTGACCTTGCGCGACACTCCCAAGAACTTAGCTATCGCCAGCGAGTTGTTGGATCAGCTCGAGCAAGGGCGCGGCGAAATGGTTCTGGAAGTTGAGCTTCTGGAAGTGGACCGTAGTGCCGCGCGGCAATTGGGCCTCGAAGTTCCTACTTCCCAGCAAGTGGTCGTGCTCACCCCGTCGGAAATTAAAGCTGCCGAGCAAGCCACCACTACCCAGCAGTTGCTGTCGATCATCCAGAGCGTTTTCGGAACCACCTCCGGCGGCGGCGCACTCGGGGGATTATTGCCTCCTTTGGTCGCCTTCGGTGGAGGATATTCCACGTTTCTCACTACCCTTCCCAGCACGCAGCTCGATTTGTCGCAGACATACAGCGTGGTGCGCAACGCTCAGCGCATGATGATCCGGGCGGAAGATGGCCAGCCCTCGAGTTTCTTTATCGGCGAGCGTTTTCCGATTACTCTGGCTCTGCTTTCGACAGATATCCCAACTGGGGCAACATTTCTTCAAGGCGCGCTGCCGCGCACCGACTTGATCGCCGGCAACGCCCCATCGGCGGTTCTTGCCGTCTCGCTGCGGGGAACCAGCGCGGTGGATATTGTCGATGCCAATCAAACCGACGGCACAATTTCCGTCTTCCTTGGCAATGGGGACGGCACCTTCTCTGCACGCACTGATATTCCCGTGGGAAAGGGTCCGGTCGCATTGGCCACGGCAGATTTCAACGGCGATGGCAAGCCGGACATCGCGGTGGTAAATCAAACCGACGATACCGTCTCGATCCTGCTTGGCAATGGCGACGGAACTTTCACTGCCGGCCAGGTTCTCAGCACCGGCAAGAAGCCTTCCGCGATTCTGGCCACCGACATCAACGCCGATGGCCACGTCGATTTGGCCGTTGCCAATGAAACCGACAACACGGTTTCCATTTTCCTGAACGCCGGCGGTACCACCGGTACTTTTATGCCTCCAACTACAATCGCCACCGGAGTCGCTCCCGTGGCTTTAGCATCGGGGGTCTTCACTACCAGCGGCCACATCGATCTCGCAGCCGTGAATCAGACCGACGACACCGTCTCCATTTTTCTCGGAAATGGGGACGGAACCTTTTCCACGAAGACCGATTTCCCAACGGGAACAAGTCCCAGTGGCGTCGTGACGGGCAACTTTACCCAAAGTGGCCAACTGGATCTGGCTGTATCCAACCAGGGATCCAGCACCGTATCGGTCCTCCAGGGAAACGGCGATGGAACATTCGGGGCGAAAACGGATTTTCAAACGGGATCGGGCCCGGCAGCCATTCTGACAGGCGATTTCAATGGCGACGGCATCCCCGATTTAATCACCGCAGATTTCACGGCCAGCACAGCCAGCGTCCTGATCGGCGATGGCGCCGGTAACTTCAGCGACGTCCTGGATGTGCCGGTGGGAACAGGGCCCGTCGCTCTAGCCGCTGCGGATTTTAACGGCGACACGCGATTGGACTTAGCCGTCGCGGCGCAAACCGCGAATGTAGTCACCGTAATCCTGAACACGTCCAACAACAACTTGAATACGAATCAAATCGCGTCGCAAACTCCTTATCCCGGATCGGAGTTTGAAGACGTGGGTTTGAAAGTGAAAGCCACTCCACACCTTCATCCCAACGGCGAAGTTACTCTTCAGCTTACCTTTGAGATTCGAAGCATCTCCAACAACACGCTAAACGGCATTCCCATTATCAGCAACCGCACTTCGGAGCAAACGATCCGCGTGCGCGAAAACGAAGTCACTCTGCTCTTGAGCATACAGGACGTGGAGTCAATGAATGCTTTTACGGGCTGGCCCGGCCTCGGTCAAATCCCCGGAGTGGACGTTGGTGCGGGAAGCCGCAACACAACAACCACGGACTCGGAATTCTTGATCGTAGTCACTCCGCGCATGTTGCATCCCATTCCCCATTCGGGCCGGTCAATTTATGCCGGGCGTGACACCACAGGCCGGGCCGGCGCACCCCAGCAATAATCGGCTTTTTGCCCGGCCAACCTCTGGGAGCCTGCCAGGCGTCTAAGCAGCCAGGGGGTAGTCTACTCAGCAAGACGAGCCTGCGCCACACCTTGCCTGCGGCCATGAATTCGCTATTGAGGTGGATTGCGCGGTAGCTGTGCTATAATGCGAGTTTTGCTTCCCTGGGAACGTTCCCTTAAGGAGATTCAGAGTGAAGATTCGATCAATTCTCACATTGGCATCACTCACTATTTTGAGTGCGGCCCCGGCCGTAATGGCCCAATCAGGTGGCGCAGCACAGGCTCCTGCAACTTCAACCGGCGCAGCCCCGAGCAAGATCGCTGTGCTTGATATTCAAGCCGCGATCGGGAACAGCGCCGAGGGCAAGCAATCCGGCGCGGAGTTGCAATCTTCTTTCGCTCCCCGAGGGGCGGACTTGGATGCCATTCAGAAGCAGATTGCGGACATCGACAAAAAGCTTCAAGCCGGCGCCAACACATTGAGCGATGAAGAAAAGGCCCGGATGCAAGCGCAGGGCCAGCTTCTCCAGAACAAGTGGAAGCGCAATTCGGACCAGATTAATGAAGAAGCCAACGCAGCTCGCGCAGAGATTATGGATCGCATTGGCCGCAAAATGGTGGACGTGGTTGACCGCTATGCCCGTGAGAATGGCATCGGCGTGGTGATTGACAGTTCAGGCCAGGCGAACCCCGTGCTGTACAGGGCAACGCAGCTCGATATCACCGCAGACATCGTGAAACTCTACGACCAGCAATATCCGGTGAAGGCGGCCGCGGCGGCTGCGCCGAAGACGACGCCTCCGGCAACAAATCCGCCAGCGAAAAAGCCCGGCGGTCAGCAATAGCCAAAGGTACCTCGATTGAGCTTCAACCGGCCCCTCGGTACCAGGCGCCAAGCCTGCGGTCGAGGGGCCGGTTCTTTCTGAAATGCACGTTTGGTGAATCCCGGCGTTAACCCAGGATCCAGTCGAGCACAATTCAGTTCATTCCCAACCCCCAGCGGTGTATAAGTGTGCCCATTCACAATCAAGGCCGGGAGGAAAAGATGAAGCGTGCTTTAACTGTGCTGTGTCTTTGTTGCGCCCTGTGCGTCGCCATACTATCTGTGCGCACTTCGCCCGCGGACGCCATTTCCGAGCGCGCCCGAAAGCTTCACTTCTCCTCAATCGTCCTCGATACGCACGATGACACCACGCAGCGCTTTTTCTCCAAGACGTTTGACCTTGGCAAGCGCAATCCCGATGGCAGCATTGACATCCCGCGCATGCGCGAAGGCGGCATGAACGCCATCTTCTTTTCCATCTGGATTGACGGCAGAATCATGGGTCCCCCGGCCATCCAGAAAGCGCTGGATCAGATAGATGCCGTCCACCAAAACATTGTGAAATACTCGAATGACCTGGCTTTTTGCCGCACTGCCGAAGAAGTCCGCCGCGCTCATGCGCAGGGCAAAATCGCCGCTCTCATCGGAGTCGAGGGCGGCCACATGATCGGCAATGACATCCGCGTCCTGCGCATGTTCGGCGACCTGGGCGTGCGCTACATGACTCTCACTCACTTTTACAATGACGAGTGGGCCGACTCCTCCACTGCCAAGCCGGAGCACAACGGGCTCACCGAATACGGCAAGCAGATCGTGCAGGAGATGAACCGCCAGGGAATCATGGTGGATATCTCTCACGTTTCCGACAAAACCTTTTACGATGCGCTGGAAGTCAGCAAAGCGCCGCTGATCGCCTCGCATTCCTCCTGCCGCGCGCTTTGCAACCACGTCCGCGACATGTCCGATGACATGATCAAGGCGCTGGCTGCCAAGGGCGGCGTCATTCAAATCAATTACGAGAAAAGTTTCATTGACCAGGCCTTCAAGGATGCGTCGGACAAATTCTCTGGCGGAGTCGTGGCCCAGATCGACCAGTACAAGAAAGCCTGTGGCGATGATGACGAGTGCATGAACCGCAAGATGGTGGAGATGGACAAGCAGGCCACCGCGGATGGCAAGCTTCCCCATGTAAGCTGGGAAAGGATCATCGATCACATTGATCACGCCGTAAAACTGGTCGGCGCGGATCATGTGGGATTGGGTTCCGATTTTGACGGCGCCAATATGCCCGAGGGCATGGAAGACTGCACCCACTTGCCTCAGATCACCGAGGCCCTTATGCGCAAGGGTTACAGTGATGACGACATCCGCAAAATCCTCGGTGGCAACCTCCTCCGCGTGATGGAGCAAACAGAACGCGTCAGCCGGGAGATGCAGCCATCGCCAACGTCTTCAGCGCGCTGATCGCCTGAATTATGACCGCGCTCTGTGCCGGTGATTCACAAAATGCCCAATAAAATTTCTTTGCGTAGAACTTTCCTGATGGCCATCGCGGCTATTTGTCTTTCCACATTCGCTTCTCCTGCGCATGCCAAATGGAAATATCTGCGCGCCGGCAATGCGGCGGATTCCACGGTTCGGCCCTTGCCTGGATATGCATTGATGGGTGGGGGTGGGAAGCAAGATGCCGCGCTTCTCTGGCTTTGTGAACGCGCCAACGGCGGAGATTTCCTGGTTTTAAGTGCGCGCGATGATGACGCTTACCTAGAGAAAACAAACGCAAAGATCAAGGCGATTTGCCCTCTCAACTCAGTGGCCACACTTTCGTTTTTCGGCCGAGAAGATTCGAGCGACCCGGAAGTGGTACGCATCATCGATCAGGCAGAAGCAATTTATCTCAACGGTGGCGACCAATCCGATTACGTCCGCTTCTGGCAGGATACTCCGGTGCAAGACGCGTTGAATCGCCACATTGCGGCCGGCAAACCAATTGGCGGGTCGAGCGCCGGCCTTGCCGTCCTTGCGGAATTCTCGTTCGCCTCCATGATTGACACCATCCATTCTCCCGAGGCTTTGGCGAACCCTTACGGTAATAAAGTCACCCTCTCAAGCGACTTTCTGCGGATCCCGCTGCTTGCGGAAACAATCACGGATACACATTTCGTGAAACGCGACCGACTGGGAAGGCTGCTCGTCTTCATGGCGCGCATCTTGCAGGACGGCTGGGCGAAACAAATTCGCGCTGTGGCCGTGGATGAAAATTCCGCTTTGCTTGTGGAATCGAACGGAAGTGCGCGCGTTGTGGGCGAGGGCACGGTCTATTTTCTTGATGCCGGCGTGAAGCCCGAAGTCTGCGCCTATCGGCAGCCGCTTACGTTCACGGGCATAAACGTTCACCGCGCGACCACGGGAAAAACCTTTCAACTGAAGAAGTGGGAGGGTGAGGCGGACGCCTATTCCCTGGCTGTCAAGAGCGGCGTGGTCCAGGCTTCAGGCAGCTCCCACGGAATTTACTGAAAGTTGGGCAGAGCTAAGAAAGACCCCCTATCAATTCCACGTAAGCCGCTCCGGTGACCCCAATAATCGAGACTTGAACGTAACTGGGTGCAACCGGAGTATTATCTTTAGCGCAGTACATGCACGCGAGTGAGGTGCAAAAATGCCGTTCCGAGATCTGGCTTTTGCAGGGCGAACACTCCGAAAAAGTCCAATCTTTGCGCTCACTGCGGCGTTGACTATCGCCATGGGAGTCGGAGCGAGCACCATAATCTTCAGCGTCACCAATGCGGTGTTGCTGCGGCCCATTCCTTATCAGAATCCCGACCAGCTCGTCATCCTCCCCTCGGACATGCGCAATCGCGGTGTCAAGGATTTCCCCTTCTCCAACGCGGATTTTATCGACTTGCGCGAAGGGACCAAGGACGTATTTCAGGGCCTCGCAGGTGTCTTCACATTCCCCAATACGTTAACTGGCGAGGACGGCATGCCAGAACAAGTGCACCTTGGCATCGTGACCACGAACTACTTCCAGCTTGTGGGGGCGAAGATCGCACTCGGCCGCGATTTCTCCGACGCCGACGGCCAGCCGCAACCCCCTCCACCTCCGCCGGGAACCAAATCGGCCACCCCTCCTCAGCGCCTGCCGAATTTCGCCATCATCAGTTACGAATATTTCCAGCGCAAGTTCGGTTCCGATCCTTCGGTCATCGGGACCAGCCTAAACAAGGGGAAACCCTTCAGCCCACAAATCGTGGGAGTCCTTGCGCCGCATTTTCAGATTTACTTCCCGCCCTCCGCGGAATTGGATGCAGCGCCTGATATCTGGATCGCCAATCGGCTCGGGTACGACGCCGCGCAACGAAATAGCGTTTCCATGCGTGTGATCGGCAGACTGAAACCCGGTGTATCGCTTCAGCGCGCACAAGACGCCGCCGATCAAGTTGCCGCGGAGGAGAGGAAGAATTTCGCCATCGAAAACACCGCGGGCTATGCCATCCGCGTGGAGCCGATGAAGCAGCATCTAGTCTCTGAAGTCCGCCCCGCAATTCTCGCCCTGATGGGCGCGGTGATTTTTCTCTTGCTCATCGCCTGCGCCAACGTGGCCAATCTGTTGTTGGTGCGGGCCAATCTGCGCCAGCGTGAGCTGGCGATCCGCTCCGCGATAGGCGCCGGCTGGTGGGATCTCGCCCGCCAAATCCTTTCCGAAGCATTGCTGCTCACAACCATCGGCGCCCTAGGCGGACTCAGCATCGCCTGGCTCGGAATCCACGAGTTGCTTCTCATCGCTCCGGCTTATCTTCCGCGCCTCGATACCATCCAGATTGATTCGACGGTGTTGATCTTCACAGTAATTGCGAGCCTGGTCGCCGCGGCGATCTTTGGCCTGCCGCCGGCCTGGCGCGCCGCTCGACCGGACGTGATGATCGTTTTGCGCGGCACCAGCCGCAGCGAAGGGCTTTCGGGCGGCGGTCTCTCGCGCAAGATCTTTGTCGGCGTCGAAGTCGCACTGGCTTACGTTCTCCTGATCGGCTCGGGGCTAATGATTCGCAGCTTCATCGAATTGCAGCGCATCGATATCGGGTTCAATTCTCATGGACTTCTTACTTTTCAAGTTCAGTCGGATCGATTTCCGCCGACGCCACAAGAACGCGCGGTCGCTACTCGCCAACTCCAAGACCGCCTGCGCGCCATCCCCGGCGTTCAAAGCGTGACTGCCGCGACTCCATTTCCTCTCACTGGCGGATTCAGCCCAATTCGCTGGGGCACCGCGGAAGCGCTTGCTGACAACAGCAAATATAAAGCCGTCGATCCGCTCATCGTGCTTCCCGGCTACTTTGAAACCATGCACACACCTTTGCTCGAGGGCCGCACGTTCACTGACGACGATAACCAGCCGGGGCGCAATTATGTGGTCGTGGATAAAATTTTGGCCGACCGCGCCTATCCAGGCCAATCGGCTGTCGGCAAACGCATCCTTATCCGCATTCAAACTCCCGAACCCGTGTGGGTGGAGATCATCGGCGTGGTCGCCCATGAGCGCGCTGTATCGTTGAACGAGCCCGGGCGCGAGCAAGCATATTTCACCGATGCCTACGTCGGGTCTGGAGCATCGAATTTCTGGGCCCTCCGGACCGGCTCAGATCCATCGAAGTTGGGGAACGAGGTTCGCTCCGCGATTAAGGCGATCGATCCGCACATCTTGATCACCGACATGCTGGCCATGGATACTGTCGTCGAAAAAGCGCAATCCGGGACACGGTTTTCGTTGCTGCTCATCGGCGTGTTCGCGGTGATCGCCGTGCTGCTGGCGGGCGTAGGACTCTACGGCGTGCTCGCGACCGTCGTGCGGCAGCGCACTGCGGAAATCGGCATTCGCATGGCCCTGGGCGCGCAACCTTCCAACATTTTCCAGTTGGTGGTTGGACAGGGATTGCGCCTCACGGCTATTGGTGTCGGTGTCGGCCTGTTGGCGGCGGTCGCCGTCACGCGTGAGATGGCTTCGATGCTGATCGGGATTAAAGCCACCGACCCTCTAACTTTCTTCACCATGGCAATCGTTTTTTTCCTGATCGCCGCTACTTCCTCGTGGTTGCCGGCGTGGCGGGCGGCAAGCGTCGACCCCATCATCGCTCTCCGCAACGAGTGACACAGTTGAGCGCCCGGCGACACGCGCGCGCCCATTGACGCCGGAGCGCCACAACAGTATTATCCGCGCAATTCCAGTCACAATTCAGCAAGCGAGGATGACCATGTCAAAGCGAATTGGTTTGGTATTGTTTGTCTTAATCGCAGGACTCTTAACTGCCCCTCAATGGGTGCAGGCACAGCAGACGCAGACCAGCCCCGACGCCTACAGCCAGCTCCAGTTTCGCTACATCGGACCGGTGGGCAATCGTGCCACCGCCGTTGCCGGAGTGCCTGGCAATCCATACCTCTATTACGTGGGCGCAGCGTCGGGCGGAATTTTCAAGAGCGCCGATGGCGGCGTCCACTGGGACCCAATCTTCGACGGGCAGCCGGTGTCGTCGATTGGATCGCTGGCCGTGGCCACAAGCGACCCCAACATCGTTTGGGCGGGAACCGGCGAGTCGTTCATCCGCAGCCACATTTCGGTTGGCGCTGGGATTTACAAGTCCACGGACGCCGGCAAGACCTGGGCGTTGATGGGCCTGGACAAGACCGGCCGCATCGGCAACGTCGTCATTGACCCTCGCAATCCAGACATCGTCCTTGCGTGCGCGTTGGGCCACGCCTACGGACCGCAGCCCGAGCGTGGCGTCTTCCGGACAACCGATGGTGGGAAGACCTGGGATAAAGTTCTGTTCGTTGACGAAAACACAGGATGCTCGGATATGGGCATGGATCCCAACAATTCACGCATTTTGTTTGCGGGGATGTGGCAGATCGAAATCCACACCTATGGCCGAACCAGCGGCGGACCGGGCAGCGGGCTTTTCAAGTCCGTGGACGGTGGGGCGACCTGGAAGCGGCTGGAAGGTCACGGCTTGCCGAAGTCTCCGATCGGCAGGATTGCCGTGCGAGTTGCGCAACGCGACTCCAACCGCGTCTATGCTTTGATCGAAACCGGTGACGCCACGCCGATGGATGGCAAACCCACGCAGAGCGGACAGCTGTGGCGCTCGGACGATGGAGGTGAGAATTGGCAGTTGGTCAATTCCGACCGGGAAATCCGCGGGCGCACGCACTATTACACCCGCGAAGAAATCGAGCCCGATAACGAAAACGAAGTGTATTTCTTCTCTGCCGCGTTTTCGAGAACCATCGATGGAGGCCGCTCCTTGAACCCCATGCCGGCAGGTCCCGGGGGTGACAACCACGAGATGTGGATTGATCCCACAAACGGAGATCGCATGGCCGTGGTCAACGATGCCGGAGTGAGCATCTCCGTGAATCGTGGTCACACCTGGGATCACATTTCGCTCCCCATTGCGCAGATCTATCACGTAACTCTGGATGACCAAATTCCCTACTTCGTTTACGGAAACAAACAGGACGGCTCCTCGTATCGCGGGCCCAGCAACAGCCTGCAGTTTGGCGGTTTTGGCGGCGGGGGCCGCGGCGGACAGATTTCGCGCAGTGTCTGGCATCCAATCGCCGGTGGCGAGAGCGGCTTCGCCGTCCCGGATCCAGTGGATAACAACATCATCTGGTCCAGCGGCACCGGCTCAGGAAGCGTCAGCGGCGCGGTCACGCGTTTCGACGAACGAAATCGCATGACGCGCGAAATTGAAGTATGGCCGGTGAATGTTTCAGGTGCTACCGCTGAGGAGGTCAAATACCGTTTCAACTGGGAATTCCCGGTCACCATTTCTCCCCACGACCACAATAAGGTTTATGTGGGCAGCCAATTCGTCCACGTCACCACGGACGGCGGCAACAGCTGGCAGGTGATCAGTCCGGATCTCACTCGAAACGACAAAAGCCGCCAGGGAAGTTCAGGCGGGCTCACTCCCGACAATATCGGTGTGGAATATGCGGGGACAGTTTTTGCCATCACCGAATCGCCAAAGGAGGCTGGCCTGCTGTGGGCTGGCACCAACGATGGCTTGGTGCAAGTCTCACGGGACGGCGGGAAGAATTGGACCAACGTCACCAAGAATATTCCCGGGCTGCCGGAATGGGGCACCGTGAGCAACATTGAGGCTTCGCGTTTTGACGCGGGCACCGCCTACATCACCGTCGATTTCCATCAAATGAACAATCGCGATCCGTATGTTTACAAGACCACCGATTACGGACGGACCTGGACGTCCATCACCAACGGAGTTCCGCACAGCATGCTCAGCTATGCGCACTGCGTGCGTGAAGATCCCGTGCGCAAGGGTTTGCTGTATCTGGGCACGGAGAATGCGCTCTATGTTTCCTTCGACGACGGGAAAAATTGGCAGCCCCTTCAAAGCGGCCTGCCGCACGCTCCCGTTTACTGGATCGCGGTGCAGGAGCGCTTTCATGATCTGGCCCTCGCAACTTATGGCCGGGGCTTCTGGATATTGGACGACATCACCCCACTGCAACAGATGACGCCTGAAGTGCTCGCGTCGAATCTCCATCTGTTCGCCCCGCGCGATGCTTACCGCTTCCGTCCCGTCTCGCAGCCGGCGTCCGTCAGCTATGACCCGACCGCGGGACACAATCCGCTTTACGGTGCGGCAATCAATTTCCTTCTCAAATCCAAACTCGGTGAAAAAGATCGCGCTCACATCACCATCACCGACGCAAACGGCAAAGTGGTGCACGAAATGGACTGCCGGGCTCCAAGTCCCGATGGTGCACAGCGCCCGGCCGGAGCGGGTGGCCCGGGTGGAGGCGGCGGTGGGGGTGGAGCCGGCGCAAATCCGCCGTGTGATGCCAAGCCCGGCATCAACCGGATCTGGTGGAATCTCGAAACCGAGCCCAGCACCGAAGTCAAACTGCGAACCAGTCCGACTTATTCGCCGGATGTTACCGTTGGGCCTGAAGGCTGGCGTCCTGCCCCAGCCGTGAGTCGAATCTCGATACTTGTGCCGCCGGGAACTTACACGGTCACCGTTGCGGTCGGTGAAGAAAAATCAAGCCAGAAGCTGAACGTGTTGAAGGATCCCCATTCGACCGGGAGCGAGAGTGACATCCAGGCACAGAACCAGCTGGTGTCAGCGCTTCGCGACGAGTTAAACGAAATGGCCGCGAGCGTGAATCAGGTTGAGTCGGTTCGCGCCCAAATCGCTGCCCTTGAAAAGCAGTTGGGCACGGATGACGCATCGAAAACCGTCCGAAAAGCGGCCGACGACCTGGCGGCGAAGCTGACCGAAGCAGAAGGGAAAGTGGTGCAGCTCAAGACTACGGGAAGGGGCCAGGATGACGTTCGGTATTTGCCCATGCTGCTTCAAAAGATCAGCTATCTGGCCGAGGAAGTGGCGAATTCTTCCGATTTTGCACCCACCACCCAGCAAGGGGCGGTGCAGCAGGAGTTGAAACAGGATGGCGACAAGTCCCAACAGGAGCTTCAGCAGCTCCTGGACAAGGATGTGGCGGCATTCAACGCCATGCTGCGCGAAAAAAACATCACCAACATAATTGTTAAAACGCCCTGAGAAGCGCGAGGTAAGGTTCGTACCTCCGACAACAGTCCGTAGTGTCTTCAAGAGCGCCGCCGCCTGCCACCCCCAACTTGCGCCAAAGGGGTGCCGGGGCTTATACTTAGCTTCGCTCTGAAGAGGGGTCGAAGGGCTGAGTGGGCGCAAGCCCACTTTTTTGTTGGCGGCGAATTATCGCTAGCGTCGGCCAGCCTCACTGTTGGTATGCGCAGGGTTGACTGGCCTCGGTCGCCGCGGTGACTCGGCGCAAAGGCACCTTCTCACTCAAACGGCAATTTTATGGACTTGGAGCGGATTCGAGAAGCGGCCGAGCGCGTGGCCCGCACGGAGGGCGTGGAAGTCTGGGACGTGGAATGGAAGGTCGGCAGAGACCGCTTCCTTCGCGTCTACATTGACAAGCCCGAAGGCGTCAGCCACGCCGATTGTCAGGCGGTCAGCGAGCAGTTGAGCGTAATCCTCGACGTTGAGGATCTGGTCCCGGGCCCGCGGTATGTGCTGGAAATCAGCTCGCCGGGGCTGGACCGCTCCCTGTTCAAAGCAGAGCACTATGAGCGGTTTGCTGGGCGGCTCGCAAAAATTTGGACGCACGAACCGGTGACGCCAAATGAAGGAGCAAGGCCGGTGAAATACCTGGAAGGACGGCTGGCGGGTTTCGCTGATGGGCGAATCCGCATCACATTGGGAAAGAGTTCCGGCACCGGCGAAATGGAATTGCCTTTGGAAAATATTCGCAAAGCAAATTTGGTAGTCGAGTTTTAAGGTGAGGGCCAATGGCCAGTCTGCTGTACCAAACAATCGAGCAGATCAGCCGCGAGAAGCATATCGAACCGGAGATCATCGTCGCGGCGATCGAAGACGCGATGGTGGTTGCCGCGCGGAAGTTTTACAAAACGGAAGAGGATCTGCGCGCCAAATTTGACCCCGAATCAGGACAGATAAGTGTGTTCGCAGTCCGCTCTGTTGTGGAGGAAGTGACCGATCCCAACCGGGAATGGACTCTCGCCGAAGCTAAGAAACAGGACCCCAACGCCGCTGTCGGCACCGACATCATCATGACCCGTCCCACAGATGTATTGGGACGCATCGCGGCGCAAACTGCAAAACAGGTCATCATGCAAAAGGTGCGCGAAGCCGAGCGCGACACCGTTTACAACGAATACATCGGCCGCATCGGTGAGATGGTGAATTGCATCGTCAAGCGCACCGAAGGCCTAGATATCATTGTGGATCTGGGCCGCACCGAAGCGCGCATGCCCAAGCGCGAACAATCCCGCCTGGAAACTTACAATCTGGGCGAACGCCTGCGCGTCGTAATCCGCGCCGTAGATCGCGCCGCCAAGGGCCCGCAAGTAATCGTTTCTCGCGCCGACCCGGTGCTGGTGCAGCGTTTGTTTGAAATGGAAGTTCCGGAAATTTACGATGGCACCGTGCAAATCCGCGCCACAGCGCGCGAAGCAGGCGAGCGCACCAAGATCGCCGTGCAAAGCCGCGACAAAGACGTCGATCCCGTCGGCGCCTGCGTGGGCATGAAAGGCATGCGCGTTCAGTCCATCATCCGCGAACTGCGCGGTGAAAAAATCGACATCATTCCCTACTCCGAGGAAACCATTGCTTTCGCTCAGAAGGCTCTTAGCCCGGCAAAAGTCACGCGCGTCCAGATTGTGGACCCGGAAACAAAGAGCCTCGAAGTGATCGTTGAGGACACCCAGCTTTCGCTGGCCATCGGCAAAAAGGGACAAAACGTCCGCCTGGCCAGCAAGCTCATCGGCTGGAACATTGACATCAAGAGCGAAGAAGAAAAGCGCCAGGAGCTGGAAGCTCAGATGGTCGCGCTTTCCGCTCCCGGCACTCCGCTCGCGGAGCTGGCTGGAGTTGGCCCCAAGACCATCGAAAAGATCGAAGCCGCGGGAATCACCACCATTGAGAAACTCGCCGACATGACACCCGAGCAATTGATGGAAATTCCGGGTATCGGCGAGAAGATGATCGAAAAAATTCATCTTTCCGTGAAGGATTACTTTGAGGCGCTTGAGGCGCGTCAAGCCGCGGAAGCAACCGCCGCAGCCGAGGGTGAAGCGGTGGCTCCTGACACGGAAGCTTCCGGCGAAGCCCCCTCTGAGAATCCTGTTGAGGCGGCCGCTCCTGAGCCAAGTGAAGAATCTCCCGGCGAAGCGACGCCAACGGAACCCGAAGTCACAGTGGAAAAATCTGAACCGGCCGATCCACGGCCAGATGAGGAATAGTCTCCGAGGTCTATGCCAGACGCCAATCAGATTCGGATCAACAACCTGGCCCGTGACCTGGAGGTCAAGGCTAAGGCAATCCTTGACTATCTGCCTGAGATAGGTGTCAAAGAAAAGAAGACGCACTCCAGCTCCATTGATGAAGCGGATGCGGAGAAAGTTCGTAAACACTTCCAGCAAATTTCGGATGCCGAAGCCGCTGCCGAAGCCGCCGCCCATAAGGAAAAGACGGATAAGGAAGCGGCGGCCAGGGCCGCGCGGACTCGTCCTGCCCCTGTTGCGGCGAAGCCTCCTGCCCCAATTGCGGTTCCGGCTCCTCCGGCAACGGTCCCGCATGCCGCAGCGCCCGTCGCTGCGACTCCTGCCGCGACAGTTCCGCATGTTGTAAAGCCTTCTCCTGCCGCTCCGCCTCCGATTGCCGCGCGTCCTGCAGCCCCGGCTGTTCCTGTTTCAAAACCCGTTGCCCCAGCGCCGATTTCGGCAACAGCTCCGCCGCCGATCAAACCAAGAATTCCTGCTACACCCGGAACTCCCGCCCCTCTGGCGGCGAAGCCTCCGGCGGCAAAGCCGGCAGCGCCCCGCCCGCCGATGCCTACGACCAACAAGCCACCCATTGGCTCATCGCAAGGCCCTGTTCGCGGAATGCCGCTGCATCAACAGAGGCACCCTCAAGGGGGACGTCCGGGAGCGCCAGGCCAGATGCGCCCCGCCGCTGCCGGACAACAAGGAAATGTCAGCCGCCCTATTCCTGGACGCCCGATAGGCCAACGGCCCGGCCAACCGGTCGGAGCTCCAGGAGGGCGTTACCCGCAGCGTCCAACAAGCCCCGGAGGCCGTCGGCCGATGACTCCAGGCGGAGAGACGCCGCCGCTCGGCAAGGCTGAACCCGGAAAGCCAATTTACGAACGCAAGCCCGCCTCGCGTGCGCGCCCAACCATGGATCGCCGCTTTGAAGAGGGCGAGCGCAAGCTGCATCCGGTTCGCGCCCGGCCCGGAATGGGCGAGCGCCGCCCAACGCGCGCCGAAGCGCCACCGCCCGTTGAACGTCCGCCGCGGGAAATCACCATGACCGAAGGCGTCACCGTCCGAGATTTGGCGGAAAAGCTGGACGTCCGCGCCAAAGATCTGCTGAAAGTTCTGCTCGATCGCGGGGTTTTCGCCAGCATCAATCAAGCGCTCGATACCGCTACGGCCACCAGTTTGGCCGAAGCCTTCAATGGCATCGTCAAGGTTGTCACCTTTGAGGAAGAAGCCGTACAGGAAGTCGCCAAGGAAGAAAAGAGCGAGAACCTCGTCCCGCGCCCGCCTGTGGTAACTGTCATGGGTCACGTGGACCACGGCAAAACAAGTTTGCTCGACGCTATCCGCGAAACGGATGTGGCCGGAGGAGAGGCTGGCGGAATCACGCAGCACATCGGCGCTTATCAAGTGACGGTCCACGGACGGAAAGTGGTCTTCATTGACACGCCCGGCCATGAAGCGTTCACCCGCATGCGCGCGCGCGGCGCGAAAGTCACGGACATCGTCGTGCTGGTGGTTGCCGCGGATGACGGTGTGATGCCGCAGACCGTCGAAGCTATCGATCACGCCAAAGCTGCCGGTGTTCCCATCATCGTAGCCATCAATAAAATGGACGCTCCCGGCGCCGAGCCCGAGCGTGTACGCCGCCAGCTCTCGGATCGTGGCTTGCTATCGGAAGAATGGGGCGGCGACACCGTGATGGTGGAAGTCTCCGCCAAGCAGAAGAAGAATCTCGATAAATTGCTGGAAATGATTTTGCTCGTCGCCGACATGCGTGACCTGAAGGCCAATCCTTCGGCGCCAGGTAGCGGCACGGTTCTCGAATCCCGCGTGGATCGCGGCCGCGGTACCGTGGCCACCATGCTTGTGCAAAACGGCACGCTCACAGCCGGGGACTTCTTCCTCTGTGGCGCGGTTTTCGGAAAAGTGCGGGCCATGTTTGACGATAAGGGCCAGGCAGTGAAGAGCGCCGGGCCCGCCACACCCGTCGAGGTCATCGGCTTGCAGGGCATCCCCGACGCAGGCGATCAGTTCCACGTCACCGACGAAGCCAAGGCGCGGCATCTCACCGAGTTCCGCCAATCCAAGATTCGTGAGGCCACTCTGGCCCGCACCGCGGGCGCTCGTCTCACGCTCGACCAGTTGCATGAGCAGCTCAAGGCCGGAGAGGTCAAAGAGCTGCCCATCATTATCAAGGCGGACGTGCAGGGCACCGTTGAAGTGCTCTCCGAAATGCTGCCGAAACTGTCCACTGATCAGGTCAAGCTCAAGATCATCCGTGCGGACGTCGGCGCCATCCGCGAATCCGATGTGATCCTTGCTTCCGCATCGAACGCCGTCATCATCGCCTTCAATGTTCGCCCCGAACGCATGGCCGCGGAATTGGCCCAGCGCGAGCAGGTGGACATCCGCACGCATTCCATCATTTATGAAGTCAGCGACGAAATTGACAAGGCTCTCAAGGGCCTGCTCGAACCGGTATTCAAGGAATCGGTTCTCGGCCACGCCGAAGTCCGCAACGTTTTCCGCATCAAGGGCACCGGCACTGTGGCCGGATGTTACGTGGTCGACGGCATCCTCAAGCGCGACGCGCAGGTGCGCGTGGTCCGCGATGGTGCCGTCGTTTACACCGGGCGCCTCAATTCCTTGAAGCGCTTCAAGGACGACGCCACCGAAGTCCGCACTGGCTTCGAGTGCGGCGCTGGCGTCCAGAATTTCAATGACGTGAAAGTCGGCGACACATTGGAGTGCTTCGCCGTACAAAAGATCGCCTACGCCGAAGCGTAACGGCGATTCATATTTCGGCCGCGGGCAGTTCCCTGCCGCGGCCCGGTTCAGGCAATGTCCATTGGCCTTCTGACGCTCGAGGTCCATCTTCCCGAAGCACATTCGCTCAAGGATAAACGCCAGGTCCTGCGCAGCTTAAAGGATCGCCTGCGCGGCAAATTCAATGTCGCTGTCGCCGAATTGGAGCATCAGGATCTGTGGCAACGCTTTACTGTGGGCATTGTGACCGTTGCCGACCAGCCCGGCTTTGTGGAGCACGCACTGCAACAAGTACTGGAAGAAGCCGAGCGGCACCTGGGGCGGGATCTGGTCGAGCATCAGATCGAATTGCTTTAGACAAATCGAAAAGCTTTCCACGCAACTTTGTCCGGATGGATTTATACTGACTACTAATTCGAGAGCTGCGCCATGACCCTCGTCGGACATCGCCACGAACGCATCGCCGAAGAAATTCACCACGAAGTGGATATCATGCTCGCGGGCGAACTGCGCGACCCGCGCCTGGATATCGGTATGACGGTCACCGAAGTGCGCGTCGGGCCCGACCTGAAGCAGGCCAGAGTGTACGTGGACATTGAGGGCACGCCCGAAGAGCAAACCGAGGCGCTGGCGGGACTCGAGGCGGCGGGCGGGTACATCCGCCATGAACTCTGCGAGCGGCTGCAAATCCGCCGCAGCCCTGAATTGCGCTTTTTCGTCGATACTTCCATCAGGGAAGCGCGCCGCATCGAAGAACTCCTGCGCCAGGTGAAACCCTCATCCAAGCCGGGCGAGAATTCCTGACTCATGTCCCGCAAACAACAACCGGCGGCCTTTGATGGCGCGCTGGTGATGGACAAGCCCCGCGGAAAGACTTCGCACGATGTCGTCGAAGCAGTGCGCCGCATCGTCGGCTTCCGGCAAGTCGGGCATCTTGGCACGCTTGATCCATTGGCTACGGGAGTTCTGGTATTGCTTCTTGGCCGTGCCACGCGGCTGGCTCAGTTTTACTCCGGCCGCCGCAAACGCTATCTCGCCACCTTCCGCTTCGGCTATGCCACCGACACCTACGATGCGGACGGAACCGCGTCGAGTCCGGATTTGGCCCCCACTCTTGTCCGTGAGGAAGTGGAGAAACTCGCGGCTCAGCTCACCGGAAAATATGAGCAAATGCCGCCCCCCTATTCAGCCAAGAAAATCCATGGGAAATCGGCGCATGAATTAGCGCGCAAGAATAAACCGGTGGAGCTGCGGCCCGTTGAAATCGAAGTATACGAATTCCGCGTCGACCAGGTGGAAGGGCAGCGCGCGCGCGTCGCCATTGAATGTGCCGCGGGGACTTACATCCGTTCCATCGCCCATGAGATGGGAATACAACTCGGCTGCGGTGCGCACCTCGAGGAAATTTCGCGCACCGCGGTGGGCGAATTCACTCTCGACCGCGCCGTGAAAGTGGAAGAACTTGCTCAAGCTCAAAAAAACGGCAGGCTGGCCGATTGGATTCTGCCGCTCGAGCGGCTCCTTCCGGAACTGCCCAAAATAACCGTGTTGCCCATCGTCGAGCGCGCTGTGCGCCACGGCGCAAAATTTAATGTCGTTCCTTCGCAGGTCCAACCCGGCCGCGTAGAGGTTGCGCAGGGCGCGCCCGCTGAACTCGATTCAGGCGAATGGAAACCCGCGCGGCTGCGCGTGTTCAGTGCCGAAGAAAAACTGCTCGCCATCGCCGAAGCGATCGTGCCGCGGACATATCGCCCCGTGGTTGTTCTTTCCGCCGAGAACTAGCGCGACGATTCCTACTTAAGATTCCACTCCCCGCTTTTTTCCGTAATCTCAAAACTGTACACGGTCAATCCGTTCTCGGGTTGTTCCACGTTAACGACTCTAGCCCGTCCCTTCATTTGCTGGCTATGCGGAAGCAATTCCACTTCAACCACCGTCCCCACTTCCAAAGGCACCGCGAGCACGCTGCCAAAGCCTGACGCGCTTAAATTTTCCGTGGAGCCCCGCACTTCAAAATAGTTTCCACGAACATCAGCCCCTCGTAACACCAGGTTCATCGTGACCGGAATGCGTGGCTTGGCGCTGCGCTCCTCCGCCTTCGCATGCAGGAGTTCGCTGATGCGATCCTTCAGCCGCTTGATGTCCACTGGTTTTTCGAAGTAATCCCTGGCTCCGAGGTCCAGACAGAATTTCTTGTAGGTCTCGGCCGATTGCCCGGACAGCACGATGATGGGGATCATCGATGTGAAGCCCAGCGAAGCAATCGCCCCGCACAATTCCAGTCCCGAATAGCGCGGCATGAACAAATCCAGAAGAACGCAGTCGGGGCGGTCCTGCACCACCTTCCCCAGGGCGTGTTCAGGGGAGGAGACGTCAATCACGTCGTAGGTATCGGTCAGACGAAATTTCAGGAACTTGCGGTAGCCATCGTCGTCATCCACGATCAGCAGCTTGGGTCTTATCCCCGGAGCTCTTTCCGCGGAAGTTTTTACTGTTTCCATAGTTCAGAGGTACCAGCACACCCTGGTGGTCTTCCAAAAGCATATCGAGAATGGCCTCAGGATGATATAGGCCGGTACAGAAGAGGTATCAATCCGCGGGTGCCACCCCGCCGCTACTTTATGGCCCAATCGCCGTATTTTTCCGTAACTTTAAATCCGTATAACGTCAATCCCTTGGCGCGCTGCTCAATGTGGACGACTTTGGCCCGTCCTACCATGCGGTCGTTCCCCGGCAGCAGCTCAACGTCAACCATCGATTCCTTATCGATAGGAATTGCGGCAATGCAGGCAAATCCGTTGGCGCTCACATTTTCAGTGGTTGTACGCGCCTCAAAATAATCGCCCCGCTTATCAAACCCTTTCAGCACCAGATTCATCCTCATGCGAATGCGCGGCTCAGAGCGGCGCTCCTTCTTGGGACCCTGCAGGATCTCCGTCATTCGGGCCTGCAACAATTTGAAGTCTATGGGCTTCTCAAAAAAATCCCGAGCGCCCAGATTCAGGCAGAATTCCTTGTACACCTCTGCCGATTGCCCCGACATGACGATGATGGGAATCAACTGTGTGAAACTGAGCGCGGATAGAGTTTGGCATAATTCCAGGCCGGAATATTGCGGCATCATCAAGTCCAGCAGGATGCAATCGGGGCGGTCTTGCAACACCTTCCCCAACGCGTGTTCCGGATTCGCGGCGTCAGTGACCTCGAAAGCGCCCGACAGCCGGGTTTTTAACAGTTTGCGAAACTGATCGTCGTCATCGACAATCAGTATCTTCGGTTTTGTTCCCGCGGTCTTTTCTTGAGGTGTGTTTTCTATTTTTGCGGTATCAATCGTCATTGGGCACCATCCCAAGCTGATGGCCTACTATTAGCATAACCACTCCGCACCTTGGATGGTACCCGCCTTTTAAGGAAATTTCGTGGTCGGTAGGTAAATCAGCAACAGTAACTTTTTTCGAATTACGTACCTATGTAGTATATATTCACATGCGAGGCGGCGCTCCCCTTTTTTGGTCTCATTCGCAACCCAGTCAGGAACCGCTCCGACGCAGGCACACTTGCAGGATTGGGTCGCATAGAGGAGAATGCGCTCGCCTATCCACACCTCTGGAGGATCCGATGCCACGGCGACTGCTCTTTTTGTTTTTGCTCATCCTGTTTCCAACTTTTGCATGCGCGCAAGCCCCACAACGCATCGCGATCCGCGCCGGCAAATTAATCGACGGCAAAAGCGACGCTCCGATCCCGAATGCGCTGATCGTGATTGAACGCAATAAGATCGTTTCGGTCACGCCGAACGGTACCCCTCCTGCCGATGCCATGCTGATTGATCTTTCACACGCCACTGTCCTTCCAGGATTCATTGACGCACACACACACATTCTGTTGAACGGCGACGTGCTGGCCGCCGATTACGACGAGCAACTCCTGAAGATGTCCATTCCTTACCGCGCAATCTTGGCAGCGCGCAATGCCCGCGTCGCTCTGGATCACGGCTTCACGACTATGCGCGATCTGGAAACCGAGGGCGCCATGTATGCCGATGTGGATGTAAAGCAGGCCATCAACCGCGGTGAGATTCCAGGGCCGCGCATGTTTGTCTCCACGCGCGCAATGGCTCCCACAGGAATGTATCCACTGACGGGATATTCATGGGAGTTGGACGTTCCGCATGGCGTGCAGGTGGTGGACGGGGTGGAGAACGCGCGTAAGGCCGTGCGCGAACAGATTTCCCACGGTGCGGACTGGATCAAGTATTACAGCGACCGCGCCTATTTTTACGGACCCGACGGCGTACTACACAGCTTGGTGAATTTCACCGATGAGGAAGCGCGTGCGATTGTCGAGGAGGCTCACCGTCTGGGGCATCACGTGGCCGCGCACTCCATTGGATCGGACGGGATTGCGGCGTCTCTGCGCGCCGGTGTGGACTCGATTGAACACGGCGACGGTATGACCGAAGCTCAGATGGACGAACTGGCCCGCCGGGGAATCTACTGGGTGCCCACGATCATGGTGGGCGCGGCAGTGGTCGATCGCGGCGGCAATTGGCCCAAGATGGTGGGAACAGAAAAGGCCGCGTTCCAAAAAGCCATCCACAAGGGAGTGAAGATTGTGCTCGGCACCGATGCCGGCGGCTTCGCCTGGACTGGCAAGGACAGCCTGAACCAGGCCAAAGAATTTCAATACTACGTGGAATATGGGATGAGTCCCATGGAGGCGATACGGACGGCAACCACTCGTGCGGCGGAACTCCTTCAAAAAAGCGATATGCTGGGCACCATCGAACCCGGGAAATACGCGGATATCGTCGCGGTCGCCGGCGATCCGCTGGCGGATATCACGGAGTTGCAGCGGGTCAAGATGGTGATGAAAGATGGAGTTATCTACAAGAATGAATTTAGGGACGAGCGCAAGTAAGAGCAACTAGGGGTGACAGGTAAAAAGAGCGCGTCCGTTATGACGCGTTCTCCTCTCACCAAAGTCTGGTTCTGCGCGATTACTTCAAACGGCGCTTACCCTGAACACCCAACCCACAATCTAGAACGGCAAAGGCACGATCAGCAATCGGCTGTTCTGCTGATCGGCAATATAGATCAGGTTTGTCCTTGGATGAATGGCCACCGCTCCCAGCAATGACCCCATTAACCCCAAGTTAGCTTTGACGTGCTGATCGTTGATGTCCATCACCGAGACCGTGCTGCTCAGCGAATTTACGGTCACGATCGTGCTGGTCTCGAAATTGTACGCGATGGACGTGGGGTTGATGCCAATCCGTGTAGACCGCAGCTGCTGCGTCACAGGATCAAGAAAGATCAGGTTGTTTCCGAGGCTGGACGTGGAAATATAAACTTTGTTCACCGGATCGAAAACAATCCCGGCCGGCTGATCGGGGCCGCTCAGGGTCGCCGCGACGGTTACCGAACCGTTGGAAAGATCCAGAAGGGTGATCTGGCTCGATGAGGCGTCAGCCACAGCGGCAGTCTGGCCGACTGGGTCGATAGCCACAGCCGCAGGGCCGGATCCGACGGCAGTATCCGTGGCAGTCTGCCCCGCGGCAGCGGTCGCACTGAAACTGGAAACGCTGTTGGAATTGCCATTGAAATTGGCGACGAAAACCGTGCCATCAAGTGGACTGATGGCAACCCCGATTGGCTCGATTCCCACGGAAACTGTTTGAGTAACTGCCGGAGTATTGGCCAGGGTTACGATCATGGCGTTGTTGTCGCCGCGATTCGAGACCACCGCAAGGCCATTGGCAGGCATGGTGGCCACTCCTTGAGGATTTGACCCAACCTTGACCGTTGTCGTGACCGTTCCCGTGCCGAGGTCGACCAAGGCCAGGCTGTTGCACGACGACTCCGTGACCAAAGCCAGATTAAGTATGTCATCAATCGCAACGGCAGACGGCATCGGAGAGGCGCACCCGGGGCTTGTCAGGTCGACCGGCTGCACAACGGAAAAGCCTTCGATGTTGGAGATTACACCCGGAAGGGCGGGATTCACGACGTCCACCGCAAACCGCCGGGCCGAGCCCAGCAGAGTGGCGGGAACCGTTACGCTCATCTGGCGATCCGTGATGGTACCGATTATGGCAAGCGGGAAGCCATCCGCACGGGCAACCATCCCAGGCAGGAAACCCTTGCCAATCAGCGTGAGCGAAAGGTCGGTCGGCGAAGCCAGCGTCAAGTCTGTGCCCAACTGCCGATTTATCGGCAAAACCACCGATTCCAATTGAGGAGACTTAATGGGGCCGAGAGTTATCACAATCAAATCGTTATTGCTCTGGTCCACCACCAGGGCGGTATTCGATCCAGGATCGATAGCCACGGCGCTGAGGTTGGGGCCACCACCCGGCAAAGGGAGTTGCTGCACCACGGCGGGAGTATGGAGGGGGTCAACGCGCGGATCAAGAATGGAGATTGGGTTTGCTGACTTTGGGTTTATGGCTACCGCAACGTCCGTGTATGGGTTTACGGCGACTGCGGATACGCCGGATTCCAGGACTGCGGGCGGCACTGCTTTTTCTACCGGCGTGACTGTCTGATCCAGGACACTCATTATTTCAAACGGGAACTGATTTGTGGGGTCAGTCAGGATGGCTTGCTTTGATTCAGGATTCACGGCAATTCCGCTGACAGCTGTGCCGAACGCGACCGTTGCCAGAGGGTCGGAGGAGAAAACCGTCCCACCACCACTAGTTGCGTCAGCCCCGGTCTGCGTGTAAGTGAAAGAAGTAAATGTGGGCACCGAGGCGACGGTGAAAATACCGTTGAAGCTGGAGTCGGCTACGCCTGTGATCAAAACGGCATCACCGTTGGCCAGGCCATGTGGCGCAGTGGTCGTAATCGTGACGGTACTTGTTGAAGATACGCGCGCGGCTCCCATGGCGGTTATCGTGCTGGAAAGCTGCTTTGCCAGGTCCACGATGGAGAAGGTGCCTGCGCCGCCCGGCGTCACCAAGCCCCAGTTCAACCCCGGCATGACTTCAACATGCGGATTTGCGCCCGTGCCAAGTGTGACCGTGCCAACAAACTCATTTCCAGTCGTCTTGGTGAAATCTATATTGTTCAAATTCAAAATCGCGCCAATATTTGTTGATTGGTAGGCAATCAGAGCAAGACCGGTTATCGGATTGACCCCGACGGAAAATGGGGCAGCGGGGATGCTCGTGGTCACCGTCTGTTTGGCCCGCGTTGCCAGGTTCACCACAGTCACTGTCTTGGCGGTGTTACTGACGACTACCGCGAGATCGCGCACGTTGTCCACCGCCACTCCCGTCGGGCCAGCGTCCACAGGTATGGTCCCACCGGGAACAACGGTCGGAAAGGCGCCGGTCAAATCGACCAGGGTAAGATCGTTGGAGTCGTGGTTAGCCACAACGGCGATTCCAGTTGCGGTGTTTATCGCGATGGCGTCGGGACCCATGCCCACAGGAACGGTGGTCCCGCTGATCACCGGCGCGACATTGGGCTGCACGGCAAGGTTGGTCGCGGCCGTCTGCTGCGGCAGGATGGCAGGTTGAGTGACCGCTGAGTTGGTGACTGTCACTTGATGCAATCCCGGAACGGTGGCATCAACGTCATTCAACGACACCCCGATTTGGCGATCCGTGAATTGGGCGGTTGACCGGACCGACCCGTCAAATTCAACACTCACCGAAGGGGTAGTACCTAGGGAACTGGTCCCAAAAAGGCCTCCATCAATTGTGAAGGGCGGTGAAGAACTCCCTTGCACGATGCTTTCAGGGGAGGAAGACACTACCGCGGGTCGGAATGCCTGAACAGCAATTTGGCATTGAGACGGATTGGGCGCGCAGGAAACCAGATTCCCGCCCTGCCGCTCGACCTGAATGGTCAAAACGGTCGGAGCAGCACTCATGAAATTGTCGGTAATGCGGGCATGCAACACATTCCCAAAACTTGTTACGGGGTTCAAGACGCCACCCAATGACTTCCCATTGACAAAGAGTTGAGTAGTGGTCAGAAAATTTGTCCCAGTCAAGAAAATGTCAACGAAGGCGGATCCTTGAGCAACCGTTGTGGGATAGACCGAGGTGGCCGTGGGATCGGAAGCGGCCACTAGACTAACCGTTGAAGAACCAAACTGATTCGCGTCCTTTGTGGATACAGCTTCAATCGTTACAGGATTGCTGGCCGGTACAGTGGCAGGCCCTTTGTAATTTCCATTGACGTCGATACTTCCCAAAGCTCCGGTCGTGTCCGCTGGGCAAGGAGTGGCGGTTGAGGAGCTGGCCTGACAGACCGTCCAAGTAACCGTTTGAATGGAGGTACCCGTAACGGACGCCGTGAAGGGAAGCGTTTCATTCGTGCCTATTGTGGGTGAAACAGGTGCGACAGTTACTCGAATGCCCGAATCGACGGTGACTGTGGCACTGGCAGTAGCTGTTGTGTCGGCATTGGAAATTGCAGTGACTGTGACAGTATTGGGACTGGGAACCGCGTTTGGCGCGGTGTAATTTCCACTTGTGTCGATCATCCCATGGGTCGAATCGCCGCCCGTGACGCCGTCGACCTGCCAGATGACTGTCATGTCTGTGCTGGAAGTACTTACAGTCGCACTAAATGCGACCTGGCCGCCAACGGCAACAGTGGCGGAGGTTAAATTCAGCGTCACCGTAGTAACCGTCGTTGAGGCGGCACTGTGGCATCCGGTAATAAGACCCAGCATTGCAAGGCAAACGATCCATGCTCTCCACCGCATCATTCCCCCGCCTCCCATCCCATCTTTCTTGATCCCTGGCATTCGGACCGATCTGGCTTGATTCACGAATGCACCCATCAAAACGTCCTACTCACGGTAAATCGCAACGTGTGCAGCGGGTCCTCGTATCTGAACTGCGAGGGACTCTGCACTTGCTTTGTCAGCGCCGGAATAATCTGCTGATTAATAATGCTCAAAGGCACCGAGTTGTAAACCTCAACTGGTATGGAAAAATCACCGACTGGAGCCACGATGGTCTGGTTGTACCGGAGATAGTTATATGCCCAATAGAGACGGAAGGGTGCCTGTACGATGGGCAATTTGACGACCAGCTCAACTCCGCCCGAGCTGCGCGGCTTGAAATTCGATCCCTGGGCCAACTGCAGGCGTGTTCCAAAATTGTCGGTCGGAAATTGAGACTGAAGGGATGTTAAACCCGCCGGATTTAAATTAAGCTGGTTTCTCTGCAGCGCGCCGACTGTTCCGGCGTCCAAAAAGAAGCTCATGCTCACAGGACCGGCAATCGGAATGCGGTATTCAGCATTGAAGATTCCCTCGGTGTCGCCCCCCGGGAATGAGATGTTGTAAGAAAAAGTGGGGATGGGAACGGTGGAAAGTTGTACGGGATTTCCATTGCCATCCAAGTGACGCGGGTCTGTATAAACAAAGGGCGCGGACGTGGCGATGGGTATGAATGCGATTGGAGAAACGGTTTGAATGTCAAAGCCGCGAAGCGTGTCTTCGCCTCCGGCAAAGGATCGCTCGAATGGAGGCAATTCTGAGCCGCCATAGCTGGTGGAAAAGGACCCCAGGAAGCGTAATCCAATGGTATTCCGCTTGTGGTAGTTGGGGCGAAAATATGTAGCCGAAAAAACATTATCAATAGCTTTGGTATTGCCTCCCAGCACTCCGCCCTCGACGACCAGCGAATAATAGAGGTTCTTCCCCTGATGGGGTTCCATGGGGTTATCCACGGAGTTGTAGCTCAAAGTTGTGGTAATGCGGCTCTGGTGAATGCCGTTGAGCGCCGAGGGCCCAGCGACACTTTGGAATTGAATCGCGCTGAACAGCAGGGAGGCTGCGGAACTGAACGGTACGATGTTCGAGTCGGTGTATCCGTAGCTGATCCCCAGGCGTGTAAACCCGGCGCGGGACAACCGTTTGATCGGATAGCTTGCAAATACGGTGAACCCCTTGCTGTTCTGGTTGTAATTCTGCGCAATCGATGCACTGAGCTGGACAGGCTGCCCTATTAGAATGGCCTCCTGGCGTGCCTGATCGAAATTGTACCTGCTCGCAAATACGGTGAATCCGGTTGAAATGGGCCGGTCAAACAAATAGGGCTCGGTGAAACCCAGTTGTACGAGAGTCTGTACCGTGCCAAATTGCGTTTGTATGGTCAGGGTTTCCCCCAGACCCAGGAAATTGTTGGTCTGATAGCTCAGTCCCAGAAAGTCGCCGGCAATGCCGCTGGCGCCGCCCGTAAAACTGATGGACTGCTTCTGTTTTTCCCTCACTTTCAGATTTAGGTCCACCGTGCCGGCTTTGACGTTGCGGACAACCGTGGCGGCGGTTTCCGGCTTGAGTTGTTCGAAGAAATTGAGCTGATTCAACTTGAGGACGCTATATTCCCAGAGGCGGTTATTATAAAGGGCGCCTTCATCCAGCAGCAGTTCACGGCGGATTACCTTGTCGCGCGTGGTGACGTTTCCGGAGATATTGATGCGGTGAATGTAATAGGGTTTTTGCTCGCTGAATCGAAGTGTAACATTAATAATTTTCTTTTGGCGGTCCGCGTCGAGCACCGGCTCGGCAGTGAAATCCATAAAGCCGAATTGCCCATACAACTTGGTGTAGCTTTCCACCGCCTTCCGGATCTTGTCCACGTTGAGGATATCGCCCTCTTTGAGAGGGAAAGCGTTTACCAGGAATTCACGCTTGAGGGAAAGGCCTTTCTCGGGATCCGCATTCACGATGAAAATCTTGCCCATGCGGTACCGCTCACCCTCGACAATTTTGATGGTGATGTCCGTGGCCTTGCCGTTCTTATTTCCCACTAGGGGCACAGCCTTGAGCATTGGGGGCCCTGGACTGTCAACCGTCTTGACCTCGGCCAGTACACTCGCCTCGTAATAACCGGCATCTTGATAAGTGCTTTCGCGGATCCCGACTTCGACGTCCTCATCAAGTTTGTCTTGATCAAAGGTCTTGGACATCACATTCATGCCAAAAAATTTGGCGTCGAACCCATAGGGGCGCGAATGTTTCATGGCGCGAATGATGTGCCGCGATGAAAACGCGTGGTTGCCGATGACCGTAATCTTCCCCACTTTTACTTTCGCGCCTTCCACGATGTTGAATGTCAGAATCACGGAGTTGGTGGCGGCAATATTTGTGTAGGTCGCGGTGACGGTGGCAAACTGCCGGCCGTGGGCGGCCAGCAATTCGCGGATTACCACTTCCGCCTTTTTTACCTTGGTGGGGTCAAACTGGCTGTCTTGCGTCAATCCAACCTTGCGGTCTTTCCACGCGTCAAGGATATCGGACTCACTGACGGACTTATTTCCCTTGTACTCAATGCGCCGGATGGTCGGGCGCTCTTTCACGTGAAAGGTTATGATTTTTCCGTTTGGATTTGTGGGGCTGTCTTCGACGGTCATGTAAACGTCGTCAAAATACTGGGTGTTCCAGAGCGCGTGGTAGTCACGGTCGAGGCCGATGGGATTGTACGCATCGCCGTCGCGCGAGAAAATGCGGGCCCGCAGAACATCCGTGCGAATGCGGCGGTTGCCCTCAAACATGATTCGATCAATGACAAATGCATTTTCTTTTGCCTGCTGGCTGGCAGGAGTATTCTGTTGGGCCGCCGCCGGCAAGATAAGCGAGCCCGCCGCCAGAATCAGCAGCGCGACCCGCTCAGCTTTTAACCAGCGACGCAGACAAAACAGACGGGATTTTCCGCCTGCAGCCGCGATTCGCATCGCGACCGCGTTTCCCCCAAGCAATCGGAATACTCCCCCTGCTGGCTGCCGGGATGGAGCCAGCATGTGCGCGTAGGATTCGTCAGTGGACTACCGGGGTTGCCTCGACAACCGGCCTAAAACCAAGGGCTTCGCCCGAAATGTAGATCTCGAGCGTGGCCGGCCGCTGCAATCCCCCTTGAATCAACGCTTCGGACAATGGATCTTCAACGTACTTCTGCAATGCCCGCCGTAACGGACGTGCTCCATAGCTGCGGTCAGCGCAGGTTTTTTCCAAAATCCACTGTCGAGCTTCTGGTGTGAGAACAATTTGCACTTGACGGTGAATCAGTGTGTCGTTGATCTGTCCGGCGAGCAAATCGATAATCCGCAACAGATCTTCGTCCGCCAGCGGATTGAAAATAATAATTTCATCGAGGCGGTTCAAGAATTCGGGATTGAACACGCGCTTGACTTCGTTGGTCACTAACTCTTCCATCGACTTGTTCCCTGCGTCATCGGAGCTGGATTGGAAACCCAGTGTCGAACGCTTTTCGAGATATCGCGCGCCGAGGTTAGAGGTCATGATGATTATGGTGTTCCGGAAATCCACGGTGTTGCCGAGACCGTCCGTGAGCTGTCCATCCTCGAATACTTGCAGGAGGATGTTGTACACGTCGGGATGGGCCTTCTCGATTTCGTCGAGCAGGATCACCGAATAAGGCGTCCTGCGAACGCGCTCGGTCAATTGGCCGCCCTCTTCATAACCCACATATCCTGGAGGTGCGCCGATCAATTTGGAGACGGAGTGCTTCTCCATGTATTCCGACATATCGAAGCGGACCAGAGATTTCTCGCTTCCGAACAGGAATTCCGAGAGGCGCCGGGCAACTTCGGTCTTACCCACTCCGGTCGGACCCAGAAACAGGAAACAGCCCACTGGACGTCCGGGCGCTTTCAAACCGGCGCGGCTGCGGCGGATGGCGCGCGCCAATGCCGTGATGGCCTTATCCTGGCTGATCACGCGTTTGTGGAGTTCCACTTCAATGCGCAGAAGTTTTTGCTGCTCGTCTTCTTTGATCGAAGTGACTGCGATTCCCGTCCAGCGCGATACAACTTCTTCAATGTCTTCTCGAGTGACCACGCCGGTCGAGGATTCGTCGAGCTTTAAATGCTCGCGCAATTGACGCAGGCTTTCCTTCTCTTTGCGCTCCTCTTCGGAATAGAAACGGGCTTTCTCAAATTCATGATTGGCGATAGCCGTTTCCATGCGGTGGGTGTTGTATTTCACGCGCTTCTGAACTTCGGAGACTTCCTCAGGCAGCATGGCCTGGCGCAATTTCACGCGCGCGCCCGCTTCGTCAATCAGGTCGATGGCCTTGTCCGGCAGGAAACGGTCTGGAATATAGCGGTTCGACAGATAGACGGATTGCTGGATGGATTCGTCGGTGTAACTGACGGCATGGAATTTTTCGTAACGCTCGCGAACGCCCTGGAGCACGCGGATGGCGTCTTCTTCGCCCGGAGCGACCACCTTTACAGATTGGAATCGGCGTTCCAAAGAGCGGTCTTTTTCCACGGACTTGCGGTATTCACCGGGCGTGGTGGCGCCGATACACTGGATTTCTCCGCGGCTGAGCGCGGGCTTCAAAATGTTGGCGGCGTCCAGCGAGCCCTCGGCGGAGCCGGCGCCGACCAGCGTGTGCAGTTCATCAATAAATACGATGGAATTCTGGCTCTCCATCAATTCCTTCATGATGGTCTTGAGCCGCTCTTCAAATTGTCCGCGGTATTTCGTGCCCGCAACAATCAGAGAGAGATCGAGCGAGAGAATCCGTTTGTCTGCCAGGAAGAGAGGCACATCGCCATCGGCAATTCGCTGCGCAAGCCCTTCCACGATCGCGGTTTTGCCCACTCCGGGCTCGCCAATCAGCACAGGGTTGTTTTTTGTGCGCCGGCAGAGGATCTGGACCACGCGCTCGAGCTCGCGCTCGCGGCCCACCAGAGGATCGAGTTGTCCGTCGGTGGCTGCCTGTGTGAGGTCGCGGCTGAATTCGGCAAGGAGCGAGGTTTCCTTTGGTCTGTTCACGGGCACCTTTTCACCCGAGCTGCGGGCAAGTTCTTCGCGCAACGTGGTCAGACGCAGCCCGCGCTCCTGTAGAATCTCCGCTCCAAAACACTTCTCTTCGCGGAGGATGCCGAGCAGGAGATGCTCGGTGCCAACGTGCTTGTGGCCGAGTCTGTCGGCCTCTTCGGCCGCAAACGCCAAGATGCGCTTCGATTCAGCGCTAAGCGGCACTTCGACGGAGGTCGAGATGCGCTCGCGTATGGTGATTCGCGATTCGATTTCCTTCCGAATGGATTCGATCGAGCCCTGGGCTCTCAAATAGCGGTTCGCAAGGCCCTTGTCTTCGCGCACCAGACCGAGCAGCAGGTGCTCCGTCTCAATGCAGGGGCTGCCGTACTGGCTAGCCTCGTACCTCGCGAAAAAGATTACTCGACGCGCCTTCTCTGTGAATCGCTCAAGCACGGTTACGCTCGCTATCTCCCTCAGTGCACGGGCTGAATCGTGGATTGTCCACCCAACAATTTCAGCTCGCCTTGCTCTAAACCCAGAACGCGGTCACAGCGCCCGGCAAGAGCGCGGTTATGCGTTGCCAGTATGGATGTGAGTCGATGGGCCCGGTGTAAGCGCTGCATTAATTCAAAGACGCCGTCTGCATTCCGCTCGTCCAAATCCCCGGTCGGCTCATCGGCCAGTAACAGTTCCGGCTGATTCACCAAAGCCCGAGCAATCGCCACACGTTGCTGTTCGCCGCCCGAGAGCTCCCCCGCCCTCTGGCTTTTCTTGTCGGCCAAGCCAACCTGGTCGAGTTGGCCGGCCGCTAATTCCAATGCTGCCGCTCGCTTGGCCCCGCGCATCAGGAGGGGCATAGCAACGTTTTCCGCAGCCGTAAAGTCGGGCAGGAGATGATGCCGCTGCCAAACAAACCCGACGGATTGATTCCGATAATCCGCGAGAGGTGCTTCGGAAAGCGAATGTAGTGCACGCGAACGAAAGTATACTGTACCGCTTGTTGGCATGTCCAGCGCGGCCAGCAAATGCAGCAGCGTGCTTTTCCCGCTTCCGGATGGGCCCATGACGGCGACCATCTCTCCTTCGGCTACGGTCAGTTGAATTGAATTCAGAACGACCTGTTGAGCGGTTCCCAACCCAAAAACCTTGCGTAATTCGCGGGTTTCGACCACGGGACTTGGCACTGCGGATGCCGATCCGGTGGACAAACTGGGAGCGGAATTAACTGCAGGTCCGCTCGTCCCGCTAATGTTGCGCCGTGTCGTGGCTGGGTTCATCAATTTTTCTTTAGCTAGAATTTATGTCCTTGAAGCTCTTCTATTGTGTCTGATGCCATTTTCTGCCGCTGCGTGGTTCTAATGTTTAGCACATACGGCAAAATAATTTCCCATTCCTAATGGAAGGTTCCTGTGCAAAAGCGGCGACCGGTGCAAATCCGCCGGGAAAGGCCCCAACCCATTGAAAAACATGGAATTGTAACATGCCCAACATTCCCTAAAATGGGTAAATTCAAGGTCTTTCCGCTCCCTTCAGAATCCACTGTTTATTGTGCAAGTGGGACACCAAACTCGGCACTAAAACGGTGGTGTACGGGAAGAGGACAGATCGAGAAAAGCGCGCGTAGTGGAAAGAAGGGGTTAGTCGTAGCGGAGGATATCGACGGGAATAATATAGGACGCAGCGCGGGCGGGGATGAGGGTGGCGCCGGAGCAAATCAGGAGGGCGGCGACGGAGATCCAAAGGGCGTCAAGAGCGTTGGCGTGGAAGGGAACGTAGGGTACGGAATAGATTTCGGGGTCGAGTGGGATGAGGCGGAAAGTCCCGGCGATCAAGGCTACGGAATAGCCGAGGATTAGTCCCGCGAGGGTGCCGACGGCACCGATGGTGAGGCCTTGCAGGAAGAAAATGCCACGGATTTGTTCGCGGCGGCAGCCCATGGCGACCAGGACGGCGATGTCGCGGGCTTTGTCAGTGACGGTCATGGTTAAGACCACGAGAATATTCAGTCCGGCGACGAAGGTGATGAGGCCGATGAAGATGGCGGTGACCAATTTTTCCAGGCTCAAGGCGCGGAAGAGGGCACGGTTTTCTTCCATCCAGGGAGTGGCTTTGTAATGGGGGCCAGCGGCGTGTTCAATGGCGCGGGCGATTTCCGCGGCGCGATCCACGTGGTCAATGCGGAATTCGATGGCGCTGACGACGTCTCCGACGCCGGCCAAATTCTGCGCCGAGGGCATGGTTACGAATCCCCAGTTGGCGTCGAAATCGTAAAACTCGGAATCGAAGATGCCGGTGACGCGGAACCTGCGTGTGCGGGGGACAATTCCAAATGGGGTAAGGCGGCCCGAGGGGCTCATCAGTGTGACGTAATCGCCGACGCGGATCTTCAAGCGGTCGCGCAAAATGTGCCCGAGAATAATAGCGCCGATGCCATCGGCGTCCTCGGAAAAATCGGCCCGGCCTTCGACGATGTGGTTAAGGGCTTCATCGGATTTTTTTTCGAGGAGTGGATCGACGCCCTTCAAGATGATTCCGCTGGCCTCGACACCGGCGGAAATCAATACCGGCTGATAGATGGCGGGGGTGGCGGAAATTACGCCGGGGATTTGCGCGAGCTGAGCGTCGAGTTGCTGGTAATTGTGGACGCTGTCGGCGGCCGGCTCGGTCAAGCTGATGTGCGCGGTTACGCCCAAGAGACGGTCTTGCAGGGTTTCGCGAAAGCCGGCGTTCATGGCCAGCGCAACGACCAAGGTGGCGACGCCGGCGGCGACGCCGACGACGGAGAGCAAAGTGACCAGCCGCAGGACCGGGGGTCTGTGCGGCGAGCGCAGATATCGCCGCGCCACCAGCCATTCAAATCTCATGGTGTGGCGCCGCGCGAATCTTGCTTGTCTTCTTGCTTTGACTCGGGCTGCTTTGACTCGGGTTGCTTTGACTCGGGCCGCAACAGCGGAAACAAAATCACTTCGCGGATGGAGTGAGAGTCGGTGAGCAGCATGGTCAAGCGGTCAATTCCGATTCCCATCCCTGCGGTGGGTGGCAGGCCCTGGCTCAAGGCGCGGAGGTAGTCGAAGTCCACTTCCTTCGGAACGTCTTCCCCGCCCTTTTCGACCTGCTGGCGGAATCGCCTTTCCTGTTCGATGGGATCGTTCAGCTCGGAGAAGGCGTTGCCCAGCTCGAATCCGCCACAGAAAACTTCGAAGCGCTCAACAGTGGAAGGATCGTCGTCCTTGCACTTGGATAAGGGAGAAATTTCGACCGGGAAATCGTAGAGAATTGTTGGCTGGATCAGGAAAGGCTCAGCCACAGTTTCAAAAAGGACGCCGACAAGTTCGCCGTCGCTCAGTATGTCCACATCCTTAATTGGAGCAGCGAAACCTTGCGTGGCCCAAGCATTATATTTACGCGCGGCATTGCGAGGCCCGCCGGAACTGCGAAGATCTTCCAAACTCGGGGGTGTTCCGACAGCCTCGGGCCAATATTTTGTGATGGCTTCGCGCATGGTGAGGCGCTGCCACTTGGAAAAATCCAGTGTGTGTTCGCCAAACCTTGCGACGGTGCTGCCGTTCACGGCCTGTGCGATACCGGAGATAAGCTCCTGGGTGAGGTCCATGAATACGCGGTAGTCGCTGTAGGCCTCATAAAACTCGAGCATGGTGAATTCGGGATTGTATTTGAAAGAGACACCCTCATTCCGGAAAATCCGGCCGATTTCATAGACGCGGTCAAGCCCGCCGACGATGAGGCGCTTGAGGTGCAGCTCGAGCGCAATTCGCAGGTAAAGATCAATGTCCAGGGTGTTGTGATGGGTGATGAAAGGACGCGCGGTTGCACCTCCGGCGATGGAGTGCATGGTGGGCGTTTCGACTTCGGTGTACCCGCGGGCGTCAAAGAATCGCCGAATTTCTTTTATGAGCAGGGCGCGCTTCAGAAAAATCTCGCGCGTTTTTGGGGTGACGATCAAATCCACATAACGCTGGCGGTAACGCGTCTCAACATCTGCCAGGCCATGCCACTTTTCGGGCAGTGGCAGCAGTGCTTTGGCAAGCACGGTCAGCTCGGTGACCCAGATGGTTAGCTCGCCCGTTTTGGTTCTGAAGAGGTGGCCGGCCACGCCGACCGAGTCGCCCATGTCCAGCAACTGAAAAAGTTTGAAGCCGCGTTCACCCACAGCGTCCAAGCGGACATAGATTTGGACGCTCGCGCCGTCGCCCTGAATGTGGGCGAAGCCGGTCTTGCCGTGCAGGCGCAGGGTAAGGATCCGTCCGGCCACGCGGACGTTTACGCGCTCGGCCTCCAGCTCAGCGGCAGAGCTGGCGCCATATTTGGCCACGGCGGTGGCGGGAGTCAGAGTCCAGTCAAACTTGTGCGGATAGGGTGCATAGCCCAGCGCGACAATCTGTTCCAGATTTTTCTGGCGCTGGAGGTATTGTTCAACCGGCTCAAACGGCAAAGAGGAATCCTTTCCGGAGGCTAGGACATTTGCATAGACAACAACTCTGCACAGACAACAGCACAGGCGCCGCGATTGGCTCTCAGAGAATCGAGTTGGAGTATAGCGGCGGGCGGAAGAAAGCGTCAAGGAAGGGGCGGGAGAGGTGGTGGTGCAGTTTGAAATTCTGCGGAAGTTCCAATCCGCTAATTCTCCGTGGGTAGCTCGACGTGAGCAATCACCGGAGTGTCGACCACAGCTCTGGCGGATTTGATTTTTAAGCCGAGTTGCTCCTTCAATGCCTCCATGAAGTTTGTACCCCCTGGTGCATCGTCGGTGGAAGATAACGTATTTTCACCAATCGTCCATTGCATTCTGAAATCAAACCTGCCCACTAAGTCCGTCTGATCAACTACGGTACGGTCCAAGTGTCCGATCGAGGAGAGCAGAGAGGCGATCAGGTTCATGGTAGTGTCCCGCGAACCTATCAACACGGTGTTCCCGGGCAGGTCATCGGCTTCGAAGGAATTACATGTAGGAGGATACATTTTGGTATAGGGATCGGCCCCATTCACGGGCGGGGACCACGGAGTGTCGCACGGCGGTCCTTCGGAATGTGGGCGCAGACCGGGGCCGGTCTTTCCCGGTTTAATCAGGGAAAGCGCGAGCACTTGCATTTCGCGTTTTTCAAAATTGATCTGAAGATGGAAGCGGTCAGCGAGCAGTGACTGCATCATCAGGCGCATCTGATCCTTGGTTGGGTTGCCAGCGGCGCGGGCCTCGATGACGAAATTTTCGGAGGAAACCCACTTTGGCTGATTCGCGAGCATGGCGTTGCGCTCGTCCCTGCTCAACATAAGTTTGTAGGCGAACTCAATGTACATTTCCAGCGAGAAGCCGGCCTTGAAGAGTCCCCCGGGTGCTCGATCGAAACCATCACTGGCATCAAGAGCAAAGTTTGGAGGCGTAAACTTGTCCGGCTCGCTTGGACGGATGGAGGCTACTTCGAAGGACATCTTTCCGCCAGCCTTGGTCTCCCAGTCGGGCACGTTTTGTTGAGCAGGAGCTTGCGGCGCGAATGCCGCACACAACAATACGAGCACGGAGACCGCCGCCAACCCAGCCTTAGCGATCAATCGCTTTCGCCAACGCGGAAACACACCCCTAAGTCGTTGCATATCCGAAAGCTTCTCTTGTACTGACGCCATCGTCGAAGGGAAAGTTTAGATACAATGCTAATTGACCAGTTCGCACCACTCAGCGGTCGGCCACGAACCTTAAGCGGCGGATATTAGCACGCGTTCGGGGGAATCTAACTCTAGGTTGCAAGGAGCGACGATTTCGTCCATTTCATCGCCGGTGTGGACTAGTTGTTCGGGTGGGTCACCCATGACAGTGTCTGAGATGTGTAGTCGCCAGATCCGGGCAGGGCAAACCTCCGGCTCGCTGCAAAATCAGACCTTGACGGTTTCGTCCACTTCGGCTAACATGTCGGCATGCGACATGTCGCACAACGACCTGCCAGCGAGCATCCCAAGCCGCTCACCGAGCCCGTTCTCCTGATCCTCATGAGCCTGGCGGCCCAACCACGCCACGGCTACGCGTTGATCAAAGACATCGAGGCTCTTAGCCGCGACCGTGTGCGCTTGAGCACGGGCACGCTCTATGGCGCCCTCCGCCGGCTGCTGGACGAGGGTTGGATTGAACGGTTCGAGCAGGAAGATACGTCAAGGGACAAACAGGCATACCGGCTGACCAGCGAAGGCCGCCGTCAGCTCAGGCTTGAGCTGAATCGTTTTAGAGAACTCAGCCGTGCGGGGTTCGCACGACTGCGTGTGGGCGAGGCGTAGAGATATGGGTGCAGTCTTCCGAGCGCTGCTCTATCTATACCCGCAACGGCACCGAGAGTTGCTGGGTGCCGAAATGCAAGCTGTTTTCGAACAAGGCGCACAGGAACACCGGCTCCTCGGATCATCTCAATATCTGCGTTTCGTTTTGCTGGAGGTGGGTGGCCTGGTTGTACACGCCGCCATGGCTCAGTTCGCTAATGCTACCCACAGGGGCTACTTGGAAAACCAGGTCCACGGCGCCCTGGCCCCACCACAGGATCTACCTGACGAGGTGATTGAGGCGCAGAATCGGGTTGCGGTCAACCTCAATCAGCTTATGTTCGCCATCTCCCACCATCAGTTTGTTCATGCACGTTTCTACAAGAATGAGGAGCGTAAGGCACGCGAGAACCTGCGCCAGATGCAGGAGAAGTATGGCATCGGGGACCCTCAACCTCTGCCCCGTCCGCTCGACTCGTCATCTGCCCACCCTTAGACCGCAATGGACGCAACTATTCCGCGTCCAAATCGACCACGGCCCTATGAGAAAGGTTACTTGGAATGGGCGCCGGCAGCGAGGACAAAGCCAATACTGATATCGTAGAATGGCGTAAGTCCAAAAAGCCGCACATGCTCCGCCACTAATTACGAGTTGCCGTGTAATTTCGAAATCCGGATCTACGAATAGCTCGGCTATCAACCAAATGACCCAAGCAAGTAGGGCATATGCAGCTATGACTCTCACGCGTCTAAGCTCCCGCCACGCGTTTTCGTAATTGATTTCGGCCATGGACTTCATTTAGGTAGTTCTAATTTTTTGACACAAATCAGCGCCTCTCCTCGTGCGTGGGCCAGACTTTCCAAGGGGTACTTTTTTTCTGTTCGCACGAGCGGATGATACCACCGAGGGTCGTCACCGGGGTGTAACACGCCGTGGCGGGGCGCTAGGGGGTGTATCACTTTTCCCCGCCCTATAACCATACCCATTAAGGGATTGAGAATTGTGTGAGAACTGGCTATACTGTTGGGCAGTGCGGTGAGGGTTTATCTTCCGCAGTAACTAGAAGGTCCGCAGATTCCGTAGTCCCCGGATGTCGTCCCCTTCGATGAAAGTGAACACGCGCGGTGTAGGTGTGTGCGAACCGAGCATTGCGATCGGTGTGACTTCATAATAGAGATTTTCCGCGGGAGGAGACTTTTGAGATTCATGGCCCGCACCGAATTTCGAATCAAGTCTTCCGGCGTTACGACCCGGGGAACCGGGTGGGCCGGCATGCTTTTCCATTGGGCGGTGCTGCTGATTTCGCTGGTTTTGGCGGCTGGGCCGACCGTGGCAGGCACCGCGAGCGGCAATGTGCCATTGGTGGGCAACGCGCCTGCCTTGGCGACTAACAATTCCCTCTCTGATCCGGGCCAGGCAGGTCCCAACGACACCTCGCACTATGTTTACATCGTGGAAAACGGGCAGTTGCAGGTTTTCGACATGGATAACGGGCACTCGCTGGTGAAGACCGTGAGCTTGCCGGGCGTCACCAGTCCCCTGGGGCTGGCGGTGAGTGCATCGACCAACATGCTGTATATCTCCTACGGCGGATTTGGCGGCAGCCAGGGAAACGGCTCGGTGCTGGAGTACAACCTGCTGAACGATACGATCGTGTGGCAGAAGAATTATTCGCATGGAGTGGACAGCATCAGTGTCAGTCCGGATGGCAAGACGATTTACGTGCCCGACGGTGAAAATTCAGGGGATACGCTGGTGTATGTGGTGGACGCGGCGAGCGGCAATGAGCTGAGCACGATCGCGACGGGCAACAGTCCGCACAACGCGATGATGGGCCTGGATGGAAAGAAACTTTATGTGGGCCCGCGGAATGAAAACAATCTGTATGTGGTGGACACGGCGACCAACCAAGTGATCCTGAAGGTTGGGCCGCTGGTGGCCACCAACATCGTCAGCGGGAATGGAGTGCGGCCGTTCGCGATTAATGGATTGCAGACACTCGCGTTCACCACGGCGAGCGGGTTTCTGGGCTTTCAGGTGGGCGACCTGACCACGGGCAATGTGCTCTATACAGTGACGCCGACGGGTTTCACATGGAACGGGACCGGGCCATCGGCGCCGTGCCACGGGATATCGCTCTCACCGGATGAGAAGGAGCTATACCTTCTGGACTCGGTGAACCAAGTGGTTCACGTGTACGACATCACGGGCCTGCCGGGAACGGCACCGCAACTGGTGGCCAGCATACCAATGGGCGCGGCATTCGGGTCGGTCGGCTGGCTGCAACACAGCCGCGACGGGCGATTCGTCCAAGTTTCGGACTCCGGGGATGTGATAGATACAGCCACGCGCACGACCACGAACACGTTGCCGATCTCGAGTGCACTGATGCTCAGCCGGTGGTACATCGAAGTGGATTTCACGAATGGCGCGCCGTCGTTTGGGACGCTGGAACGGGGCGGACCCGGGTACGTCACCACCTTGCCGGCGCCGGCGGTAAGTCTCTCCAGTTCGAGTGTGACATTTGCAAGCCAGAATTTGAACACCACCAGTGCTGCGCAGACGGTGACGCTGAGCAACACAGGAAATGCGGCGTTGAACATTGCAAGCGTTGTTGTGACGGGAACAAACATCGGGGACTTCGCGCAGACGAATAGTTGCGGGAGTTCGGTGGCGGCGAATGGTGGGAATTGCAACATCAATGTGACGTTTACGCCGGCGGCGACGGGCGCGCGGACGGCTGCGGTGACTGTCACCGATGATGCAGCGGGGAGTCCTCACACGATCACGCTGAACGGGACTGGGGCGGCTCCGATAGTTGGGTTGTCGTCATCGAGCCTGGCGTTTGCCAACCAGACGTTGAATACCACCAGCGCGGCACAGACGGTGACGCTGACCAACACCGGCAACGCGGTGCTGAACATCAGCAGCATCGGCGTGACAGGGACAAACAGCGGGGACTTTGCGCAGACGAATAATTGCGGGAGTTCGGTGGCGGCGAATGGTGGGAATTGCAACATCAGCGTGACGTTTGCGCCGACGGCGACGGGCACGCGGACGGCTGCGGTGACCCTCACCGATAACGCTACGGGCAGCCCACAGTCTTTCACACTCAGCGGCACGGGCGCGGGAGCACCGGCGCCAGGGGTGAGCTTGTCGGCGTC
>Ga0209415_10000989_pt1 | contig 54038 bp, 44 predicted proteins | sample PeaSoiSIISIP2007_FD_187696 | JGI IMG/M metagenome (GOLD analysis project Ga0209415, IMG submission 187696) | Peat soil microbial communities from Weissenstadt, Germany - SII-SIP-2007 (SPAdes) (version 2) | ecosystem: Environmental > Terrestrial > Soil > Wetlands > Peat | place: Germany... | reverse complement strand
CTTGAAAACCGTTGGGCGATGAGCCCCGTGGGTTCGAATCCCACTCCCTCCGCAGCTGCGATGTCGCGGGACACGGTTCACACCACTCCCTTCCAGCATTGCCTCTCCTGCGAGCACGCTCGACGGGGAATCGAACGAGCGCGACTGGCACGGAGGTCCCCGTACGACCTGATCGAGTCGGGGACCTCTCGGTGCAGGCCGCCCCCACCCGAGGGCGCAAGGGTCGGGAGGCCACGACGTTCCGAGGAGCGGTCACCTCGGCGGAGCGAGGCGCGGCCTGCGGAGGCGGGGGGCTGCCCGAGGCGCAGCGGGGGGGGGCGTCGTCGCCCCTGCCCGGCGCGCAGCTGCATCGTCCCAGGTCGCGGGTCGGGTGTTCAAGGCGCACGCGTCCGGTGCCGTTGGTGGTACATGGCTCGCCGGCACCCGACCTCGTTCCGCCGGCTGCGCGCGCTCGCCAGCTACGGGGTGCTCACCCTCGTGCCCGTGCTGCTGCTCGGCCTCGTGCTCGCCGCGAGCTTCCGCTCCGAGGCGACCCGCCGGGGCGTGGCAGAGGGGCGATCGGAGGCGGTGCTGGTCGCCCGGACGGCGGTGGAGCCGATCCTCGACGGGCGCCCGCTCGCCGACGGGCTCTCGCCCACGGAGCGGCAGCGCCTGGAGCAGATCGTGAACCACGTCGCGCCGGAGCGCGGCGTCCTGCGGCTGCGGCTGCGCGACCTCTCCGGCCAGGTCGTCTTCTCCGACGACGGCTCGGGCGTGAAGGTCGCGCCCGACGACGATGCCCTGGACGCTGCGCAGGGACAGACAGTCGCCCGCCTGACGCACCTGAACGCCGACTCCAGCGACGCCGGACCGGTCGGTCCGGCGTCGGTCGAGGTCTACGTCCCGCTTCGTGGGGGGACGCCGTCGAAGCGCGTCGGGGTGCTCGAGATCTACCTCCCCTACGCGCCCATCGCCGCCGACGTGAGCGCCGGGCTGCACGACCTCTACCAGGACCTCGGGATCGGCCTCGGCATCGTGTACGTCGTGCTGCTCGTCCTCGCGCTGTCAGTGAGCCGGCGGCTGCGCCAGCAGGTGCGCCTGAACGGGTTCCTCGCCGACCACGACCCGCTGACCGGCCTCGCCAACCGGTCCCTCTTCCACCGCCGGGCCCGGGGCGCCGTGGCGTCGGCCAGGCGGCGCGGCACCTCGGCGGTGATCGCCCTCCTCGATCTCGACCGGTTCAAGGAGATCAACGACACGCTCGGCCACCACAACGGCGACGTGGTGCTCGTCGAGCTGGCGGCCCGCCTGGGGCGGCACACCGCCAAGACCGACGTCGTCGCGCGGCTCGGTGGCGACGAGTTCGCGCTGGTGCTGCGTGACGTCGTCGACGTCGACGAGGCGCTCGCCCGCCTCCGGGCCGTGATCGAGGACGAGGTGGAGGTGGGCGGGATCCGGCTGTCGGTCGCGGCGAGCATCGGCTACGTGGTCGCTCCGGAGGACGGCAGCGACCACGGGGAGCTGGTGCGCCACGCCGAGGTCGCGATGTACCAGGCGCAGGAGCGCCACGCCGGCGTGCTGCGCTACGACGCCGCGGCGGACCACTTCGACGCCGCCAACCTCCAGCTCGTGAGCGAGCTGCGCTACGCGATCGAGGGCGGGGAGCTCGTGCTGCACTACCAGCCCCAGACCCGGCTGGCGGACGGGCGGGTGCGGGCCGTCGAGGCGCTCGTGCGCTGGAAGCACCCGGTCCGTGGCCTGCTCTACCCCGACAGCTTCGTGCCCCTCGCCGAGCAGACCGGGCTCATCGAGCGGCTGACCGAGTGGGTGCTCGAGCGGGCGCTCACCGACCTTCGCGAGCTCGGCCCGATCGCGGCGGGCGTCGGCGTCGCCGTGAACGCGTCGGCGCGCAACCTCGGCCGCGCCGACTTCGCCCGGACGGTCGCACTGGTGCTCGAGCGGGTCGGGGTCCCCGCGAACCAGCTGACGATCGAGATCACCGAGACGGCGCTGCTGGCGGACACGGACCGGGCCGCCGTGGTGCTCCGGGAGCTCGACGCGCTCGGGGTGCGCGTGAGCCTCGACGACTTCGGGAAGGGCCAGACCTCCCTCGGCTACCTTTCGGCGCTGCCGCTTCGTGAGCTCAAGATCGACCGGGGGTTCGTGACCGACGCGCACCGCGACGCGTCGCACCGCGCCATCGTCCGCTCGGTGATCGAGCTCGGCCACAACCTCGGCTTCTCGGTCGTCGGCGAGGGCGTCGAGACCGAGGAGTCGCTGGCCGTGCTGCGACACGCCGGGTGCGACCTGGCGCAGGGCTTCCTCTTCGCGCTCCCGATGCCGGCCGACTCGCTGCGGGCCTGGCTCGCGCCGCGGGCGGGCCGCGCGCTCTTGGCGGTGGCGGAGCGCGACTGACCCGGATGCCCCGCGGCTGCGTCCGGTCCGACGGCGGGTCAGGCCAAGATGTTGACGGCGCGTGAGAACACCAGCGCCACGGTGAGCAGTGAGGCGAGCGACTCGACCATCATCAGCACCTTCGCCCAGCCGGTGAGCGGCATGGTGTCGGTCGGGCTGAAGGCGGTCGCGTTGGTGAACGAGGTGTAGAGGTAGTCGAGGAAGTTCGGCGACCACTCCGGACCGCACGACTCGGGTGTGGTCATCTGGGGGAAGAGGAAGTCCGGCCGGCGGTGGCGGGGCTGCAGGCGCGCGGCGGGCCCGCCCCGGTCGAGCTCCCAGAACCACAGCGCGAACACGAGCACGTTGGTGACCCAGATCGGCGCCGAGGCGATGACGAGCTGGCGACCGCTCGCTCTCGACGGGAGACCGCCCAGCAGGTCGTTCACGAGCTCGGCGAGCGAGACCAGGTTGGCCAGGTTGATCAGCGCGATCAGCGCGATCGCCGCCGAGCGCAGGCGCACCGACTCACGCGAGATGCGCTTCGGGCTCGCGATCAGCAGCGCCGCGCCGAGGGCGCCCTCCAGGGTCGGCACGAGCCAGCGCGGACCGAGGCCCTCGATCAGCCTGTCGGGCAGCGCGATGTAGAGCGCGATCGCGGCCGCCACGGCGAGCGAGGCCGGCCAGCGCGGCTCGGACCGGGACTGCTCGCCCCAGGCCGCCGCCTCGCGCTCGTGGCGCACTTTGTCTTCGAGCCGCTCGTCGTCCGTGTGGGGCACATTAAGCGACGGCTCGCCCCGTGCCGACGATCCACGGCTGCCCGCCATCGCGCTCTTGCGGCGCCGCGACCGGCGCGGCGCCCGCCGTGGCCCGGTCCCGGCCGGCCTGCCTCAGTCCGGCGTGAGGACCACGAGCGGGATGGGTCGCGTCGTCCTGGCCTGGTAGCCGTCGTAGCGCCCGTGGTTGTTGGCGTTGACGAGCGCCCAGAGCCGGTCGTAGTCGGGCTCGCCGCGCTCGACCACGCGGGCCGTGGCGTGCCGGCGCCCCGCCCCGACCTGCACCTCGACGACTGGCTCCGCCCGCACGTTGTGGAGCCATCCCGGAGCCCGGTCGTCGCCCCCGTTCGACGCCACCACCACGCGGTCACGGCCGTCGACGGCGTAGACGAGGGCGTTCGTCCGCAGCGCGCCGCTGCGGCGGCCCGTCGTCCGCAGCAGCAGGCAGGGGACCCCGATGAGCCGGTGGCCGACGCGGCCTCCGGTCGCCTCGTAGACGCGCTGGTGGAAGCGCAGGAAGCCCCGCTGGAACGTCTCGGCTGTGCCCATCTCCGTCTCCTTCAGTCCGGGTCCGACGTGTGCCCCGGCGGCGTGCCCGAGCGCAGGATCGCGAGGCACTCCTCGGGCGGCCGGGGCGGCGAGAAGTAGAAGCCCTGGGCCGCGGGGCAGCCGAGGTGGCGGAGCGCCTCGGCCTGCCGGGCGGTTTCGACCCCCTCCGCCGTCACCCCGAGCCGCAGCGCCCGGCCGATCGCCACGACGGCGCTGACGATGGTCGAGTCGTACTCGTCGTCGGCGACCCCGTCGACGAAGGAGCGGTCGATCTTCAGCTCGTCGAACGGGAAGCGCTTGATGTAGGCGAGGGAGGAGTACCCGGTGCCGAAGTCGTCGATCGCCAGCCGCACACCGAGGTCGCGCAGGCCCTCGAGCGCGTCGGCGCAGCGCTCGGCGTCCATCAGGATCGACTCGGTCAGCTCGAGCTGCACGCAGGAAGCATCGAGGTCCGCCGAGTCCGTGGCGTTCGCCAGCAGCTCGCGGAAGTTCGGCGCGTAGAGCTGGGTCGCCGAGATGTTGACCGACATCCTCCAGCCGGGCGTGCCGCCCGCCTCGAGCTGCCACCGGCGGAGCTGGCGGCACGCCTCCTCGAGGACCCACGTCCCGATGGGGACCACGAGACCGGTGTCCTCGGCGACCTGGACGAACTCGGGGGGAGCGACGGTGCCGCGCTCGGGGTGGCGCCAGCGGACCAGCGCCTCCGCGCCGATGAACCGGTGGTCGGCGAGGGAGATGATCGGCTGGTACTCGAGGAACATCTCGCCGTTGGCGATCGCCCTCCTCAGCCCCGACTCCGCCTCGATCCGCTGCTCGGCCTGGCGGCGCAGTTCGTCGTCGTAGAGCTCCACGCGGTCCCCGCCGCGCTCCTTCGCGCGGAACATGGCGAGGTCGGCGTCGCGCACGAGCGTCTCGGCCGCGCTCCCCGCGGCACCGATCGCTACGCCGACGCTGGCGGTCACGAAGACCTCCCCGCCCGGCAGCGAGAACGGCGCCTCGAGGGCCCGCGTCACCCGCTCGGCCGAGGCTGTCGCGTCGGCGACCGTGCGGACGCCCTCGCAGGCGAGCACGAACTCGTCGCTGCTGAAGCGGGCGACGGTGTCGGTCGGTCGGACGGTCCGGACGAGGCGCTCGCCGACCTCGCGCAAGAGCGCGTCGCCCTGCTGGTGGCCGCGCGTGTCGTTCAGGAGCTTGAAGCGGTCGAGGTCGACGAAGAGCACCGCGACCCGGGCGCCGGTCCTCCCGGCCCGGCTCAGGGCGCCCTCGATCCGGTCGAGCAGGAGGATCCGGTTCGGCAGGTCGGTGAGCGGGTCGTGCAGCGCGTCGTGAGCGAGCCGCTCCTCGGCCTCCTTGCGCTCGGAGATGTCGCGGACGATCCCCTGGACGGCGACGATCTGCCCCGTGTCGTCGTAGACGGGGCTCAGCCGCTGGCTCGTCCAGACCACGGTCCCGTCCTTGCGCCGGACGCCGACGTCCCAGGTCTGGGAGAACGCCGTCACCGAGCGGTCCGAGCCGAGGAGCCCGAGGACGCCCGGATCGAGCAGGCGGTCGAGCAGACCGGGATCGGCGCGCAGCTCCTCCGGCGTGTAGCCGGTGATCGCCGGGGCGGAGGGGCTCACGAAGTCGAACCCGGGCTCGGGGACGAAGCGGTAGAGGAAGACGAGGTCCTGCGCGCCCTCGGCGAGCGTGCGGAAGCGGCGCTCGCTCTCGGTGAGCCGCTCCTCGGCCTCCTTGCGGTCGGTGATGTCGCGGGCGATGGCCGACGCGCCGACGACGGTGCCGTCCCCGTCGAGGATCGGCGAGACCCGCACCTCGACCTCGACGAGCGAGCCGTCCTTGCGCAGCCGCATGCCCTCGGTCGGCGCGAAGCGCTCGCCGCGCCGCATGCTGGCGTAGATCTCGCGGAGCTGCGCGCGCTCCTCCTCCGGGAAGACCAGCTCGATGTTCCGGCCGATCATCTCCTCGGCGGTGTAGCCGTAGACGAGCTCGGCCCCCTGGTTCCAGCTGGTGACCGTGCCGTCCATCGTCGTGCTCACGATCGAGTCGTCGGACGACTCGACGACCGCGGCGAGTCGCGCCGCGGCGCCAGGTTGCGTGCCTGGCGGCGGCGGGCGCTGCCGCCGCCTCAGCCGTGCGAAGGCTCCGGTCACTGGCCGCGAATGTTACGGCAGCCCAGGTCGTGTCACCGTGGTGGCCGGCCGCAGGGGAGCTGCCGGCTCGGCCGCGACGGCGGGGCGCGACCCCTCCGGCGGCTCAGGGTTCAGCCGCAGCCAGGAGACCTGCATCCGCGCGCCGCCCGCCGGCGCGGCCCCGATCTCCCAGCGACCGCGGGTGGCCCGCACGACGGTGTCGGCGATCGACAGGCCGAGCCCGGCGCCACCGGGCGACGGGCTCGCCCGGTGGAAGCGCCGGAGCACGTCGTCGCGGTCCTCCTCGGCGATGCCCGGGCCGCTGTCGTCCACCGTCAGGGTCGCGCGCGTGGCCGAGGACGCCACCGTCACCTCGACCCGCCCGCCGGAGCCCGTGTAGCGGCAGGCGTTGTCGAGCAGCACCGACACCAGCCGATCCAGCCACTCCGCCGGGGCGCGCACCACGGCGTCGGGCGCGCCCGAGCTCGACAGCGTGATCGACCGCTGGCGGGCGATCGGGGCGAAGCGACCCACGCAGGCCCCGACGAGCGCGCCGAGGTCGACCGGCTCCTCGGCCGGAGCGCTCGGCACCGTGTCGAGGCGCGCCAGCCACAACAGGTCGTCCACGATCCCGCGCAGCCGGCGGCTCTCGTTCGCGACGCGCTCGAGCGATGCCCGGTAGTCGTCACGGGAGCGCTCCGTCGAGAGGGCCAGGCCGACCTCGGCCTCGATGACGCTGAGCGGCGTGCGCAGCTCATGGGAGGCGTCCGCGGTGAAGTCGAGCTGCTGCTGGCGGGCGCGCTCGACCGGGGCCGCCGCCCGTCGGCCGATCACCGTCGCGACGAGGAAGAAGGTGAGGAGCACGAAGGGGAGCACGGCGCCCTCGGCGACGAGCAGCGTCGATCGGACGCTCGAGAGCTGCTCCACGCTCGTCGCGACGACGACGCGGCCGCCGCTCACGCCCGCGCCGGCGAGGCGGAACGGGCGGCCGGCGATCGTGGCGCCCGAGGTGCCCGAGACACCGAAGAGCGGGCGCGGGAGCTCGGGGGCGCCGGCCGACAGCGCGAGGGCGGCGGACGAGCCGGTGGGCACCCACCAGGAGAACACGGGGGCGTCGTCGAGGTCGTCGCGCGCGCCCGTCTGCGTCGTGGCCGGAAAGGGCCCGAGCCTGCCGGCGGCGGTCCTGCCGGCGGCCGACTTCACCAGCGCGCTCAGCCGGCCGGACAGGCGGGCGTCGACGGAGCCGCCGAGGTGACCGATGACGACGACGTCGGCGACGGCGCAGGCGACGAGGTAGACGACCAGCGCGAGCAGCGTCGCCCTGAGCGCGACGTCGCGGGCGTGGCGGTGCACGCCCCCGGAGGGGGCTGCCGCCCGCCCGCCGCGCCCCCGGATCACGGCCCTACCAGGCGGTAGCCGGAGCCGCGGACCGTCTCGATCCGGGCGTCGGAGTGGGCGATCTTCCCGCGCAGGCGCGCGATGTGGACCTCGATGGTGTTCGAGCCGAGCGCGTCGGCCTCCTCGGGCCAGGCGTGGAGGGCGATGGAGCGCCGGCTCACGACGGCGGGCGCGCGCCGCGTGAGGAGCTCCAAGATGGCGTGCTCGCGCGGCGTCAGGTCGACCGGCTCGCCGTCCACGGTGACCTCCCGCGTCGCCGGGTCGACGAGGAGCGAGCCGCAGCGCAGCACCGGGTCGCGCTCGCCGGAGGGCCGGCGGAGCAGGGCGCGAAGGCGCGCCAGGAGCTCCCCGTAGTCGAACGGCTTGACGAGGTAGTCGTCCGCCCCCCCGTCGAGGGCGCGCACCCGGTCGACCGGGGCGTCGCGTGCCGTCAGCATCAAGAACGGCGTGCTGATGCCGCGCGCCCGCGCCCACGCCACGACGTCCAGCCCCGAGCGGCCCGGCAGGCGCCAGTCGAGGATCGCGACGCCGTACTCGTTGACGCCGAGGTAGGCCGTGGCGTCCTCGCCGTCCGCGGTGGCGTCGACGACGTAGCCCGCCTCGCGCAGCCCGCGGAGGAGGACCTCTCGCAGGCCGTCGTCGTCTTCGGCCAGCAGAAGCCGCACGGCGAGAGTGTTGCAGCTCGGAGCGGGCTGGCGGTGCCGGGGGTGCTCGGGCCCATTCATGTCGCCGTAAGGCCGAGCACCTAGGGTCACGCCAATGGATCGGCCAGGCGCGCGCCGGCGCGGCGGGGCGCCGGCGGCGCGCGCGAGCTCGCGCAGCGCGACGCGCCCCGCCGCGCCGCCCGGCCGCCGGCCGACGAGGCGGCCCCGCCGGCGACCCACGGCCGCACGGTTCCGCCGCCGCCGCCTCGTCGCCGGCTCGCTCCTCGTTGCGATCGTGGTCGTCCCCGTGCTGCTCGCGACCGGCTCCTCGTCGCCGGCGCGGCGGAGCGCCAAGCAGGCCACGCCCGGCGCGCCGAGCACCGCGGCATCGACCCGTGCGGCGCCGGCCGGTCCCGCCGCGGTCGAGTCGGGCCTGCTCTCCTGGCAGCTCGGGGCACCGGTCAGCCGTGAGGTCGTGCTCCCCGGCCGGCGCACGGGCGAGCTCGTCGTCGCCGGCGGCCTGATCTCCACGGGCGGCTCGAGCGCCGCCGTCCTCGCCCTCGACACCACGTCAGGCCACCTCGTCACGACGGGGAGCCTCCGCCTGGCGACGCACGACGCCGCCGGGGCCCTCGTCGGGGGCCGGGCCCTCGTGCTCGGCGGCGGGACCGTGTCGCCGAGCGCGACCACCCAGCGCTTCGCCCCCGGTGGCGGCGCGGTCTCGGTCGCCGCGCTGCCCGAGGCGCGCGCCGACGCGTCGGCCGTAGTGCTCGGGGGCAGCGCGTACGTGGTCGGCGGCTACGACGGGCCGGCGTTGGACCGCGAGGTCCTCGCCACGACGGACGGGAGCCACTTCCGAGACGTCGCCGCGCTGGCGGTCCCGGTGCGCTACCCCGCCGTGGCGGTCCTCGGGCGGAGGATCTACGTCGTCGGCGGCCAGTCCGCGAGCGGTGCTCCCGTCGACACCGTGCAGGTCGTCGATCCGGCCTCGCACACGGCGTCGGTCGTCGGGCGGCTGCCGCTGCCGCTCGCCGGCGCCGTCGCGGCGACGCTCGACGGCACCGTCTACGTCGCCGGGGGCGACACCGGGACGTCCGCGGGCAGCCTCCACCCGGTCGCGGGTGTGCTGGCCTTCCGGCCGTCGTCCGGGACCTTCCTCGCCGCGGGATCGCTGCGGGAGGCCGTCGGCTACGCCGGCGCCGCCGTCACGGGGGGGCGGCTCTGGATCCTCGGCGGGGAGGGTGCCGGCGGAGCCCCTACGGCCTTCGTCCAGATGCTCGAGCCGAACCGCTCGTTCGGGCCGGCCGGGGCGAGCGGCGCCGGGTCGCCCTACTACGGCTACCGCCTGCTCATCGCGGACCGGGGCAACGACCGGATCCTCCTCCTCGACGCCGCCGGGCGCATTCTCTGGCGCTACCCCTCCAGCCGGGCGCCGGCGCCGCCGGGCGGCTTCTACTTCCCCGACGACGCCTTCTTCATCCGTCACGGCACGGCGATCATCTCGAACCAGGAGGAGAACGACACGATCGTCGAGATCGCCTACCCTTCCGGGAAGCTGCTGTGGTCCTACGGCCACCCCCGCGCGCCGGGGTCGGCTCCGGGCTACCTCCACATGCCCGACGACGCCTACCTCCTCCGCAACGGCGACATCTCGACGGCCGACCCCGTGAACTGCCGGGTCCTCGTCATCAGCCCGGAGAAGAAGGTGCTCCACCAGATCGGGACCACCGGATCGTGCGTACACAACCCGCCGAGCGGCCTCGGCTCGCCGAACGGGGACACGCCGCTCGCCGACGGCAACCTGCTGATCTCGGAGATCAACGGTTCCTGGGTCAGCGAGTACACGCCGGGCGGGCGCCTCGCCTGGACCGTGCAGCTGCCGATCTCCTACCCGTCCGACCCCCAGCAGCTCGGGCCCGACCGCTACCTCATCGCCGACTACTCCTCGCCGGGCGCCTTCGTCGAGTTCGACCGGGCCGGCCGTGTCCTCTACCGCTACGGCCCCGCGGCCGGGCCCGGCCGGCTCGACCACCCGTCGCTCGTCGAGCTGTTGCCCTCCGGCGTGCTGATGGCGAACGACGACTACAACGACCGGATGGTCGCCGTCGACCCGGCGACGGGCGCGCTGGTCTGGCAGTACGGGGTGACGGCGACGGCCGGCAGCGGCCCAGGGCTTCTCAGCTCGCCCGACGGGTTCGACCTCCTGGCGCCGCACGGGGCGACCCCCACCCACCCGGCGACGGGCTGACGCGCCCCGGCGCTGCCGCGTCGCCTGCCCGGCGCGTGCGGTGCCGGCGCCGGGCGCCGCCGGCCCGCGCTCAGTGGCCCGCGCCGTTGTGCGCCGCCCAGGCCAGCCAGGGCGCCACGCGGCCGAGGACGAGGCTGCCGAGCACGAGGCCGAGCACGAGCGCCGTCGCCAGCGCCCACCGGCGTGCCCCCGCGGCGGGGAGACGTGGCCCGGCGCGGCGCGACCAGTCGCGCGGCGCGAGCTTGACCGTCTCGAGCAGGTGCCCGAGGACGTGGATCGCGGTGATGCCGAACCAGACGACGAAGGTCGCCTTGTGCAGGAGGAGCAGGTCCGGACGCCACCGGCCGGGCACGTAGAGCAGGGCCACGCCGCTCGCGAGCACGACGAGCGTGGAGACGACGATCAGCGGACCGACGGCGCGAAGCAGCGCCGGCGGCGGCCCCTTGCGCCGGTAGGCGGGGTCGCCGAGGTAGTAGCGGGCGAGGCGGTAGCCGGTGGTCGCGACCTTCGCGAGCACCGGGGGGATCAGCATCATGCCGATGAACACGTGCTCGGCGAGGAGCGAGCCGACGGAGAGGATGGTGACGCCCTCGGCGGCGAGGAGCAGGAAGATCACGGCGCCGATCGAGGCCGTCAGCCGTGCGTTGCCCTCGACGCCGGCGGCGGACCTGGCGGCGGCCTCGTGGTCGGTACCGGGTCCGCGGCGCGGCCGGAGGGTCGCGGCGCGACGCGGCGGAGACGTGCTGAGGGCGGCGAGCGCGGCGAGCCCGCGGGGCGCGGGCGGGCGAGGATCGGGGTGCGGTGGGCGTGTGGCCATGACCCTTGGACGGTACGCACGGGGCATTACCGGCACATGAACACCGGGCTCCGATGCCGTCGTGGCGCGCCCGACGCCGGGCCGCGTCCGTGGCCGGGCGGTGGGCGCACGGCCCCCGCTACCCGGGCGGCGCCGGTCCGGCCTCGTTCACGCCGGCATGCCAGGCGTGGAGGCGCCGCAGCATGGTGCGCCGCTTCGTCTGGTGGTCGGCCATCCGGTGGAGGATGTCGTCGAGCGCGGTCGTCGCCTCCCGGATGTACGGGCCCTTGTTGAGCATCACGCACTCGGCCCGCTCGCCCATGGCCGCATCCGTGATCTCGGCGCGCGACGGGAGCCCCGATCTCGCCAGCTGGTCGAGGACCTGGGTCGCCCAGACGACCGGCAGGTGCGCCGCCTCGCTCAGCCAGAGGATCTCCTCCTGGACCTCGGCGAGACGCTCGAAGCCGCAGGCGACTGCGAGGTCGCCACGGGCGATCATGACCCCCACCCGCTCGCTGGACATCGCCGCGTGCAACAGCTGGGGGAGGTGCTCGAAGGCGCGCGCCGTCTCGATCTTCAGCACGACCCCGATCTCCGGTGCACCGAGCGCCGCGAGCGCGCCACGCGGGCGCTCGACGTCCTCGGGGCGCTCGACGAAGGAGAGGCCCACCAGGTCGGCGTGGGCCGCGACGAACGACAGTGCTGCCTCGTCGTCCGCCGTGATGGCGCCGAACGCGAGGTCCGTGTCCGGGAGCACGATCCCCTTCCCCGATCGGAGCCTGGCGCCTGCCGGTGGCGCCGTGCGCACCTCGACGGTGGCGCCGGCACCGGAGACGGCGACGACGATGCCACCGATGCGCCCGTCGTCGAGCTGGACCGAGTCGCCACGTCGGAGGCGCGCGACGGCCTCGGGGGCGCTGCAGCCGACCCGCGCAGGGCCGTCCTCCTCCGTCACCTCCGCGTCGCCGCAGAGCACGTAGCGGTCCCCCGTCGCCAGGCGGAGCGGCCGCTCCACCTCCGGCAGCGCACCGACCCGCCCCGTCGCGACGCCACCTGCCGAGCGCGCGGTGAGCGCCGTCCCCGGCACGACGTACGCCGTCCTCCCCGTGACGGCTCGTGCACCGTCGCGGGAGACCTGGACGACGTCGAACTCGCGCCGGGAGCCCCGGGCATCGGTGAAGCGGACCCTCGCTCCGCGCTCGAGCGTCTCGAGCCACGCCTCGGGCACCGGGATCGCGACGGCGCCTGCCGGGGCGGGGGAGGGCCGCTCGATCGGGGTGAGCCATGCCAGGCCCGGCTCGATCACCCGGCCGAGCTCGTCCCGGCGAGGCCGCACCTTCACCACCTGGGTGCCGCGGCCGGCGAGGCAGGTCCGGAGCTTCGGGCCGGCGAGGTCGACCAGCACGGCGCAGGGCCTCGTGCCTTCGAGCGCGGCCCGCCGCACGTTCGCGACGATGCGCTCCCAGGTGCGGGAGTCGTCGTGGGCCGTGTTGATCCGGGCGCAGTCCATGCCTCGATCGACGAGGTCGCGCACGAGGGCGTAGTCGGCCGCCGCCTCGGAGGGCATGGTGACCATGATCCGGGTGGCTCGCCCAGGAGGCGGGGGCCCGAAGAGCGCGTCGGCCTTCTGCTCGAGCAGCCGCGGCCCCTCCCCGAAGCTGACCGGCGCCTCCGGAGCGGGCCGGGCCGGCTCGGCGCGGAGGAGATCGACGAGGGTGCGGACCTGGGAGGTGCTCGCCAGCACGTGGGCCTCGGCGCGGCCGAGTGAGGAGAGCCCGAGGGCGGCCAGCTGCTCTTGGAGGGGGCGGATGTCGTGACGGCGGAGCGCGAGGTACTGGGCGAGGTTGACCACGCTCGCACGGTGCACCGGATGCACGGCGCTCGACCGATGGGCTGCGAGCGCGCCTGCCTCGACGAGCTCGCGCTCCAGCAGTGCCAGCCGTTCGGACACGGCGAAAAGCAATGCCTCGCGCTCGCTGCTGTCGCGGGGCCTGAGCGCCACCGGCGCGACCACGCCGCGCTCGGGGGCACTCATCGCACGACCGTCGCGTACGGCTGCACGACTCCTCCTCCCGAGCCCGGGGCCGGAGGCCCTGGAGCCTCTTGCGGCGTCGGTCAGGACGCCCATTACGAACCTAGGACGGGAGCGGTTCCCGAGCCAGAGCCGAAGGTCATCACGGCCCCGTCCCGGGCGGGCCGACACCGCGGTCGCGTCAGCTCGCGTGCAGGACAGCCGCGCCGTTGACCCGGTCGTGGGCGAGGTCAGCCAGGGCCTCGTCGGCCTCGGCGAACGCATAGGGCGTCGTCACGACCTTCACCGGGATCTGCGCCGCGATGGCGAGGAACTCTTCGCCGTCGGCCCGGGTGTTCGCCGTCACGCTCCGGAGGGAGCGCTCCTCGAACAGGTGCCGCTCGTACGAGAGCGTCGGCACGTCGCTCAGGTAGATGCCGGCGATCGCCAGCGTCCCGCCCCGGTCGAGCGCCTCCAGCGCGACGGGAACGAGCGTGCCGACCGGCGCGAAGAGGATGGCCGCGTCGAGCGGCTCGGGCGGGGCGTCGGCCGAGCCGACGGCCGACGCGGCGCCGAGCTCAAGCGCGAGCCGGCGGGCGTCCTCCGAGCGCGTCATGACGTGCACCGTCGCCCCCTCGTGCAGGGCGATCTGCGCCGCGAGGTGTGCCGACGCGCCAAAGCCGTAGATGCCGAGCCGGCCGCCCGGCGGCAGCGCCGAGCGGCGCAACGCCCGGTAGCCGATGATCCCGGCGCACAGCAACGGGGCCGCCTCCTCGTCGGAGAAGGCGGCCGGCAGCACGTACGCGTACGCCTCGGGGACGACCGCGTGCTCGGCGAACCCACCGTCGGCGTCCCAACCGGTGAAACGCGGCGCGATGCAAAGGTTCTCGGCGCCGTTCGCGCAAAAACGGCACACCCCGCAGGTATGCCGCAGCCATGCGATCCCGATCCGCTCGCCGAGCCGGAAGCGAGTCGCGCCCTCGCCAAGCTCGTCCACGAACCCCACCACCTCATGACCGGGGACGACAGCAAGTGCCCTCGGTGCCAGTTCGCCCTCGGCCAGGTGGAGATCCGTCCGACAGACGCCACAAGTACGGACCCGTACCCGGACCTCTCCGGGCCCAGGAACCGGGGGTGATCGCTCAACCCGCCGGAGCGGCCGCTCGTCGATCGGCGCCGGCCGCTCCACCACCCAGGCCAGCACGACGGCTACGTGCCGCCTGGGACGCCGCTCGTCGCGGCGCCCCCATGCACGTGCTGGATCATGCTGTCCGGGCCCGGGAAGACGAGGCCGACGTGGCCGTCCTCCGTCCAGCGGACGAGGTAGGGCGGCTCGCCACCGACGCCCCGAACCTCTAGAACCTCTGCGTCCCGGTCCGGTTCGCCGGTCCGGTGACCCTTCACGACGAGACGGTCACCGATGCTCGCTTGCATATCCCCACCTCCAGATCGCCCGGTGTGCCTGGCAGCTACCCACGCGCCACCGGGACCTTCGTCGCCGCCGTCTTGTGCTCGGGCGGCACCGGGAGCCTGATCTCGAGGATCCCGTCCTTGTAGGACGCCTTCACGTCCTCCGCGCCGGTTCCGACCGGCAGCGGGATCGTCCTGACGAACGCCCCGTAGCGGAACTCGGACCGGTAGCTCGTCTTCCCCTTCGTCTCTTCCCGCTCCTCGCGGTGCGCCCGGATCTCGAGCACGTCACCGGCGACGGTGAGCTCCACATCGCGTTCGGGGTCGAGGCCTGGCGCCTCCGCCCGTACCACCAGCGTGTCGCCGTCGCGGAACTCCTCGACGCGCAACCAACTCCCGAGGTCCATGTCCATGTCGAACATGCGCCGCCACCGCTCGGGCAGGTCAAGGTTCAGCCAATCTCGGCGGACCAATGTCATCGGGCCACCTCCTCACTATTCGGACCGCAGCACCTGCAAGTCCACCACCATCGCGCCACAACGGGCCGGCGCGCGCCAGAGGCGCAAGTCCCGAGTGTTCCGCTCCCCGCCCGTGCGCACGCGCCGCTCCCGCGCCGCCGCAGCGCCCACGGCCGCACGCTTCGACGGCCGCGCGCCCGGGCTCGACCTCAACCGAGCAAGCGCTGCACCTTGCCGCGAGTCGCCCGCCGCCACGTGCGGGGGAAGGCGCGGTCATAGTCGGCGATGGCGGCCTCCTCGTGGCCGACCAGCAGCCCGAACGCGTAGCCGGTCCGCCCACGGCCGGGCCCGGCGCGCGTGCCCTCCTCCTGCAGCATGGCCCGCGCGACGACGGCGTCGTGGCGCTCGCCGAGCAGGTCCTGCAGGCGCGTGAACCGCTCCACGACGACGCGGGCCTCCCCCCGGTAGGCGGGCGCGAGCACCTCTGCCGCGTAGCGCACGCGCTTCGCCGCCTTGCGGGCCTGGTGGAAGGCGTGGTCGCGCTCCTCGCCGACTGCGGCCTCGGCCCGCTCGACCCAGCGCCGCGTCCGGCGCAGCTCCATCGCCGCCAGGCGGCGGAGCCGGGTGACGCGGCGCGCCCGGAGGGGGACGCCGAAGGGGGGGTCCGAGGCGAAGACGTCGAGCTCGTCGAGCAGCTGGCAGTACCGCTCCCCGCCGAGCGCCGTCAGGATCTCCGCGTGCGCGGCCGCCCGCCCGGCGTCGAAGCGTTCCGAGAGGATCCTGCGGACCGCCCTCGTCACCTCCACGTCGTCGAGCCCGGCGAGGCTCCGCTCGATCCGTGCCTCGAGAACCTCGAGGTCACGCTCGGCGCCGAGCACGCCGGCGATCCAGGCGAGCTCGTCCAGCAGGTGCCGCGCCGGCTCGCGCTCGAACAGCGGCCCGAACGTCCGCAGGCAGCTGCGCAGCCGCCGGCATGCCACCCGCATGTCGTGCACCGCCTCGGGGAGCTCGCGGCGGACGTCGGCGTCGCGCGCGACGAACTCGGTCCGCTGGGCCCGGAGGCGCTCCGTCACCAGGTCGTCGTGGCGCGCCGGCGGCACGAGCGGTGCAGCGGGCACGACGTCGCCGAGGGCGTGGGTCACCTTCGAGGGCCATGCCGCCGGGCTGGCTCCGGCCTCGCGCAACAGCGCGTCCACGCGCCCGACGAGCCCCTTTCCGGCGCTGTGGCGCTCGACCTCGATCTCGCGCCAGGTCCGGCTCGGCGCGCCGTTCGGCTCGGCGAGGACTCGGTCGTCGGCGATCTCCAAGAGGAGCGAACCGTCCTCCGCGAGCAGGCGCGTCACCGTCCGCACCGTCTCGAGCCGGAGCACCGGCACGAGCGGCTTCGCCCGCGTCCGGGCGCGCACCAGATCGGCGAGCTCGGCCGGCACGTCGACGTCCTCCCCGAGGGGGGCATGCAGCTCCGTCCGGGTACCGGGGCGTCCGGTCGGCAGCTTCAGGTGCCATCCGGCATCCTCGCCGCCCGTGCGCCGCCGGAGCGTCGCGCCCGAGCGGGCGAGGCGGAGGTCGTCGGTGTCGAAGTACAGCGCGTCGAGCACCACCGCATCGTGGCACTCCACGCTCGCCGCCCGGCCGTCGAGGGCTGCAGCGAGGTCCGGGAGCTCGAGCTCGTCCCCCGCTGCGTACTTCTGTTCGGTCTCGATCACGCTGTTCACCACGGTTCGCCCTCCGGAACGCCAGCGCGAGGGTAGACGAGCTGCAGGTCGCGTGACGAAGGCGCGTTCAAACGGCGCGAGGGACGAGGCGCCGACCGGTCACGGCGCGGGGGACGATCCGCACGAAATGGTCGCCCCCCCGTCCAAGCGGCGAGTCGATCGGCAGGCTCCGCTCGCGCACCGACGCAGGGTCGAGGGCGTCGGTGATCTCGCGTGCGACGCCCTTCACGACGACGCTCCACGCCCCTCCGGCGTCGTCCCGCTCGTCGACCTCGAACGCGACCTTGTCGAGGCTTGCGTGGGTGAGCTTCGTGCCCGTCGAGGAGCGGAAGACGATGTTCTCGCCGTCGAGGGTGTAGTTGACCGGGTAAATGTCGGGCTGCTGGTGCTCGAGCAGGATCGCGATCCGGCCGAAGTCGTGGCGGGCGAGAAGCTCCAGGCACTCCTCGTGGCTCAGCTCCTCGAACCCCGCTGCGGCGTGGGTGCTGTCCAAGACCGTGCTCCTTTCGGGGAGGTGTGACCACCACCGGGCGGGGCCGCTCCCGTGCTGACCAGGATCAGCCTGTCGTCGGGAGCCGCCGTCCGACCAGGGTAGAAGGTCCCGGCAGCTGCCCCGGTCCCGCAGGGTCGGCGGCGCCCATCTGCGCCGGCACCCGGAGCGTACGTACCTTCGCATGCACCGCGTGTGACTTTCGGCCCTCCCGGCCAAACCACCCGGGCGACCACGATCAGGGCGGATCGAGACGATCCCGTGGCCCGGAGGGAGAGACGGTGAGTGTACGGGTGTTCCTCTTGGACGACCACGAGGTCGTGCGCGCGGGGCTTCGCGGGCTCATCGAGGGCGAGGACGACCTCGAGGTCGTCGGCGAGGCGTCGACGGCCGCCGAGGCCTTGCTGCGCGTGCCCCTCGAGCGCCCGGACGTCGCTGTTCTCGACGTGCGCCTGCCGGACGGCGACGGCGTCGAGGTGTGCCGCGAGCTGCGATCGAGGATGCCGGAGCTGCGCTGCTTGATGCTGACGTCCTTCGCCGACGACGAAGCGCTGGCGGCGGCCATCATGGCCGGCGCCGCCGGCTACCTGCTGAAGGACCTGAGAGGCCTGGGGATCCTCGACGCGGTGCGCCGAGTAGGGCAGGGAGAGTCCCTGCTCGACCCGTTCCTCGCCCAGCGGGTCCTCGACCGACTGCGCTCGGGGCCGAGAGAGGACGAGCGCCTCGCCAGGCTGTCGAAGGGCGAGCGGCGCATCCTCGACCTGATCGCCCAGGGCAAGACGAACCGGCAGATCTCCGAGGAGCTGTTCCTGGCCGAGCGAACCGTGAAGAACTACGTTTCGAACCTTCTGTCGAAGTTGGGCATGAAACGGCGGACCGAGGCGGCCGTGTTCGCCGTGCGGATGCAAGAGCACCAGCGGCGGGTACACGACTGAGGCTCCGGCCGGGGCCGCCAAAGCGGCCAGAGCCTGCCGTTGTCGGCGGGTTGGCGTTCAGGGAGGGCGCGGGCCGCTCGGCCCAGAGGAGGGTTGTGATGGCCCGACGAGGGAGGGCGTTCGGCTGATGACCATCTACTCCGAGGTGCTCCGCATGGCGCTCGCCAGCGACGATGTTCCCGGGAGCCCCGAAGCGACCGTGCCGCAGCTGGTCGCGCGGCTCGACGCGCAACGATCGCTCCTCCCCGAGGACGCAGGCGCGCCGGGCGACCTGGTCGAGCGCATGGCGCTCGAGCTCGCCCACGACGTCGCCCTGGTGCGGCTCTGCGGGGCGCTCGGCATCGAGGAGCACCTGACCGCCCCGGCGCCGCCGCTCGACGAGCGGACACGGCTGCTCCGCCTCGTCGAGGAGGACGAGACGTTCGCCGCCCAGGCTCGCGCCGGGTGGTCGGCGACCCACGCTCAGGTGGGCGTCTCGGGCGGCGCGGACGCGTCGTCGCCGATGTACTCGGAGAGTTAGGACCTTCGTCCCTGATGACCCCGGCCGGGTCTTGCCTACGGTTCGGCATGTGCAAGAAGGGAGGCTTGTTATGAGCGGCACCGAGTCCAAGCGCACGCGGATCGTGGTCGGGGTCGACGGCTCCGAGCAGTCGAAGGAGGCGTTGCGGTGGGCGGCGCGCCAGGCGCGTCTTAGCGGCGGCGTCCTCGAGGTCGTCACCTCCTGGGAGTTCCCGATCTCCTACGGCTGGCCCTACCCGTTGCCGGCGGACCTGGATCTCGCAGGCGACGCGACCGCGGCGCTGGCCGCGACCGTCGAAGAGGTCCTCGGTCCGGACCACCCCGGGCTCGAGGTACACCAGCGGACACTGTCGGGGCCGCCCGGGCAGGCCCTGGTCGAGGCGGCCGACGGCGCCGACCTCCTCGTCGTCGGCAGCCGTGGCCACGGTGCCTTCGCCGGGGTGCTGCTCGGCTCGGTGAGCCAGCACTGCGTCTGCTACTCCCCCTGCCCCGTGGTGGTCGTCGGCCATCCGAAGCACCACGTCGCCACCGAGCGTCACGGCGCCGCCTGAGAGCGCCGGTCCCGACGGCGCCGGAGCACCGCCTCGCATCGACGATGCGGTCTGAGCAGCGTCGTGCGGCGGCGGCCGGGCTGGCACCGGGAATAGACCGCGGCAAGGACCGTTGAACTCTGCACCACTGCGTCTAGGTGTACGGGAGGTGCTGCGGTGGTGCAGATGAACGAAACACTGCCGTTACTGCCATTGACCTCGGGCGTCGTGCTGCCCGGCATGGTCTTCACCATGGCGCTCGAGACCGACGAAGCCAAGGCTGCTGCCGACGCGGCCGGCTCCGCGGGTGGCCGGTTGCTGCTGGTGCCCCACATCGAAGGCCGTTACGCCTCCGTCGGCGTCATTTCTGAGATCCTGGAGACCGGCGAGCTGCCCGGCGGGCCGTTCGCCATGGTCGTGCGCGGCGTCCAGCGTGCCGTCATCGGCTCCGCGGTGCCGGCGACGGGTCAGGCCCTGTGGGTCCAGGTGGACCCCGTCGCGGCGAAGCCCGCCACGCCGAGGGAGCATGAGCTCGCGCGCGAGTACCGGGCCATCCTGGAGAACATCCTGCTCGCCAGGGGCGCGCAGCGGATCGCCGAGCGGTTGCGTGACGTCACCGAGCCCGAGCAGATCGCGGACGTCTCGGGATACTCGGCCGACCTGAGCCTCGCCCAGAAGGTCCAGGTGTTGGAGACGATCGAGCTGGAGGAGCGGCTGCGGCTCGTCCTTGGCTGGGCGCGGGAGACCTTGGCGGACATCACCCTTCGCGAGCGGATCAAGTCCGACGTCGAGGAGGGCATGGAGAAGACCCAACGCGAGTTCCTCCTCCGCCGCCAGATGGAGGCGATCCGCAAGGAGCTCGGCGATCTCGAGGGTGGCCCCGAAGCGGGCACCCCCGAGCACTACCGCGCCAAGGTCGCCGATCGCGAGCTCCCCGACGCCGTGCGCACCACGGTCCTGCGCGAGGTCGACCGGTTGGAGCGCACGAGCGACCAGAGCCCGGAGAGCGGTTGGATCCGCACCTGGCTCGACACCGTGCTCGAGCTGCCGTGGGGGGTCGAGTCGGAGGACCGGCTCGACGTGGCCGAGGCTGCCCGCATCCTCGACGAGGACCACGACGGCCTCTCGGACGTGAAGGAGCGGATCCTGGAGCACCTCGCGGTGCGCAAGCTCCAGGCGGAGCGCGGCCTCGCACCCGTCGGGCGCGGCGCCGGCGCGATCCTCGCCCTGGTGGGGCCGCCGGGAGTGGGCAAGACCTCGCTCGGCGAGTCGGTCGCCCGCGCCCTCGGCCGGCGCTTCGTGCGCGTCGCCCTCGGCGGCGTGCGCGACGAGGCCGAGATCCGCGGCCACCGCAGGACCTACGTCGGTGCCCAGCCGGGCCGGATCGTCCGCGCCCTCACCGAGGCGGGGACGGCGAACCCCGTCCTCATGCTCGACGAGGTCGACAAGCTCGGGACGGACTTCCGCGGGGACCCGTCCTCGGCGCTGCTCGAGGTCCTCGACCCCGCGCAGAACCACACCTTCCGCGACCACTACCTGGAGGTCGAGCTCGACCTGTCGAAGGTCCTGTTCATCGCGACGGCGAACGTCGCCGAGACGATCCCCGGGCCGCTGCTCGACCGGATGGAGGTGATCCGGCTCGACGGCTACATCGAGGACGAAAAGGTCGCCATCGCGCGCAACCACCTCGTCGCGAGGCAGCTCGAGCGTGCCGCGCTCCGGCCCGACGAGCTGCGCGTCACGGACGCGGCGCTGCGGATGATCGTCTCCGACTACACGCGCGAGGCCGGCGTGCGCTCTCTCGAGCGCGAGCTCGGCAGGCTGGCCCGCAAGGTGGCGACGAAGCTGGCGTCGGGCGAGCTGGTCGCCCCGGTCAACGTGGACGCCGACGACGTGCGCGGCTGGCTCGGCCGCCCGCGCTTCTTCTTCGAGGCGGCCGACCGGACGAGCGTCCCGGGCGTGGCGACGGGTCTGGCCGTGACCGGAACGGGTGGTGACGTGCTCTTCGTCGAGGCCACGATGATGGACGGCCGGGAGGGTCTGACCCTCACCGGCCAGCTCGGCGACGTCATGAAGGAGTCGGCGGAGATCGCGCTCTCCTACGTGCGCTCGCACGCCGATCGCCTCGGGATCGATCCCGCGACGTTCGCAGGCCACCGGTTCCACCTGCACGTCCCCGCGGGCGCGGTCCCGAAGGACGGCCCGTCGGCCGGCGTCACGATGACGACGGCCCTCGTCAGCCTGTTGACCGGGCGTCCGGTCCGTCCCGTCGTCGGCATGACCGGCGAGGTGACGCTCCAGGGACGGGTGCTGCCGATCGGCGGCGTCCGCCAGAAGGTGCTCGCCGCCCACCGGGCGGGGCTGAAGGAGGTCGTCCTCCCGATGCGCAACGGGCCCTACCTGGAGGACGTGCCGGAGGCGGTCCGCCAGGAGATGACGTTCCACCTCGCCGAGGACGTGGGAGAGGTGCTGGCCGTCGCGCTCGAGGAGCGCACGGCACCGGGGTCGGGCGAGCGCGAGGCCGCGTGACGTCGCCTCGCTCCGCTCTGGCTGAAGGGCCTGGCGGCCGAGCGTGACCAGGTCCCCGGCGGGTTCGCCGGGGACCTGGTCACGTGCAGGCGGTCGCGCGCGGGGCGCCTGCTCAGTCGATCGAGCGGCGGAGGAAGCCGCGGATGCCCGTCGTTCCGAAGAGGGCGAGCGACGCCACCAGCAAGACGATGCAGATCCACGGCCTCATGTGCGGCACCGCCGGGACGAGGGAGGCGCGCATGCCCTCGCTCACGTAGGTGAGGGGGTTGAGTGTCGTGAGCCACTGGAACCAGGCGAGCCGCGACAGCGACGGCCACGGGTACTGGCTGCAGCCCGTGAAGATCAGGGGCGTCAGCACGAGGGCGAACATGATGTTGATCCGGTGCGGCGGGACCAGCGTCCCGAGCGTCATCCCGAGCGCCGAGCCGACGAGCGAGCCGAGCACCATGATCAGGACCAGGAGGGGCAGCCCGGCGGCGCGCCAGGGGATAGAGCCCAGCACGGCGATCCCGATCGGGAACATCAGCACCGCGGCCGCCAGCGCACGCAGCGACGCGAACACGATCTTCTCGATCGCCACCCAGGCCACGGGCATCGGGGCGAGGAGGCGGTCCTCGATCTCCTTCGTGAACGAGAAGTCGATAACGAGCGGCAGCGCCGTGGACTGCAGGCTCGTGAGCGCGGCGGTGAGCGCGACGATCCCCGGGAAGAGCAGCTGGGCGTAGCCACCGCGGGCGTAGCCGAGGTCCGTGAGGATCCTTCCGAACACGAACAGCAGGAGCAGGGGCTGCAGGACGACCTGGGCGAGGAAGGCCGGGATCTCCTTCCCGGTGACGTAGATGTCCCGGTAGAGGACGGCCAGGAAGGCGCGGCCGGCCCCCGCGGAGAGCCGGTCCGCTTCGGCGGTGCGCACGGCCGTCAACGGAGGGACCGACCGGTGAGGCCGATGAACACGTCCTCCAGGCTCGGCGTCCCGAGCCGCACGTCGGTGAGCGTCGCGCCCTGCTCGCCGAGCAGGCCGGCGACCGGCGCCACCATGCCCGCCGCGTCTGCGGAGAGGTAGAGGCGGATCCTCAGCTCGGCGGTGCCGGCGCGGACCGCACCCGCCGCGTCCTGGCCCGGTGCGCCGCCCCCGCCGCCCGGCCACGCTCCGGCGCCAGGAGCGGTCTGCGCTCCCCCCGGAACGGTGGCGCCCTCGTCCACCGTCTCGGCCCGCTCGACGCCGTCGAGCCGTCCGAGCGCCCCCACCAGGTCGCCGGAGGACGCGTCGCGTGCGGTCACGGCGATCTCCAGGGTCGAGCTGCCGGGCAGCGAGCGCGTCAGGGCGTCGGGCGTGTCGAGCGCGAGCAGGTGGCCGTGGTCCATGATCGCCACGCGGTCCGACAGCTGGGCCGCCTCGTCCATGGCGTGCGTCGTGAGGACGATCGTGACGCCGCCGGCACGCAGCTCCCGGACGCGGTCCCAGACGAACAGGCGCGCCGCCGGGTCGAGTCCGGTGGTCGGTTCGTCCAGGAAGAGCACGTCGGGAGCGTGCATCAGGGCCCGTGCGATCATCACGCGCTGCATCTGGCCGCCGGAGAACATGTCGACACGGTCGTCGGCCCGATCGGCCAACCCGAACTGCTCGAGGAGCTCCTGCGCCCGAGCGACACGGTCGGCCCTGCCCATGCCGTGATAGGCGGCGTGGAAGAGCAGGTTCTGGCGGATCGACAGCGAGCGGTCGAGATTGTTCCGCTGCGGCACGACCGCGAAGTGCCGGCGGGCGGCGACCGGATCGGCGACGACGTCGATCCCCGTCACGAGGGCCCGTCCGGCGCTCGGCCGGACACGGGTCGTGAGGACGCCGATCGTCGTCGTCTTGCCGGCGCCGTTCGGCCCGAGGAAGCCGAACACCTCGCCCCGCTCGACCGTGAAGCTCACGCCGTCGACGGCCGGGACCGGGTTCTTCGGGTAGCGCTTGACAAGACCGTCGACCTCGACCGCGATGGTCGCCATCTGGCGGAGCGTACCGGAGGCGCGCGACGCGACCGGAGGGCCGGCGAGCCACCAGGTCGCCGGCTCGCCGGCGGCGCCGGGCGGCGGTCCTCGGGGCGAGCGCGGCGGGCGCTCAGAACCAGTGGAACCAGGGGTGGTTGTGGCGCCAGATGACGAGGAAGACTTTGCCGATGATGTAGGAGGCCGGGACCGTCCCCCAGTCGCGGCTGTCGTAGGAGTTGCCGCGGCAGTCGCCCATCACGAAGTAGTGGCCGGGCGGGATGTGCGTCTTCGGGATGTCGTAGGCGGACTGCGGGCAGAGCGCCGCGGTGGACAGCGGCGAGTTCAGGCTCGGCAGCCACGGCTCGGCGACGGGGTGCCCGTTGATGTAGATCGTGTCGCCCTTCGACGAGATGGTCTCTCCCGGCAGTCCGACCACCCGCTTCACGAGGTCGGTGACGTCGTGCTCGGTGTCTCTCGGCACCCTGCGGAAGACGACGATGTCGCCGCGGTGGATGCTGTCGGCCACGAACGGCAGCTTGTCGACGAGGATCCGATCGCCGGTTTGCAAGGTGGGCGTCATCGAGCCCGAGGGCACGAAGAACGTCTGGACGACGAAGGTCCGAAGCGCCAGCGCGACGAGCGCCGCGACGCCGAGGACGACGACCCACTCGAGGGCGCGCCGCTTGTGGTACCGACGCCGGGCCGCTGCCCGCTCGGTCACGGTGCCGGCCCGCCCGCGATCGGCCCCGGCGGGCACGCCGTCCGTGCCGGGCAACTCCGTCGGAGCGGAGGTGCCGGTGGTGGCGCGCGCCGGCTCGAGGGCCGCGGTGTCGACCGTGAAGTCGCCGGGCGCTGCCTCGTCCGTCACCGCCGGCGCCCGCCGGCGGGCCCGCCGCGGCCGTCCCGTGTCCGGGCCGGTGGCCGACGAGGTCGTTCGGGGGGGCGCACGGAGCCACAGGCTAGAGGTTCGTGCGCGTGGGCCGCCCGCGGGTCGCCCGAGACGCTCAAGCGCCCCGCGACGTGGCCAGGAATCTCTCGACCGCCTGGGCGATGCCCGATGCGATCGCGTGGCGGCCAGCGGTGCTCTGGACGATCGCGGTCTCGGCGGGATCGGTGATGAACAGGGGCTCCACGAGCGCACCCGGCATCTGGCTCGGGTCGTTGTTGAACCCGGCGAGGCGCGGCCCGAGGATGAACAGGTGGCCGTAGGAGGCCGCCGCCGTCGTGAGCGCGGGCGCGCCGACGGAGGTGTCCGTCACGACGCCGCGTGACTCGACGTGCCAGCCGCTGCGTGCGAGCGAGCTGACGATGTCGCGCTGGAGGAGCAGGGCGAGGCGCCGGCTCGCCGCCGCGAAGGAGCGCGAGGGGTCGTAGGTGGTGAGTGCGCCGCCAGCCGAAGGGTCGGAGAAGGCGTTGAAGTGGATCGAGACGAGGACGGCGGCATGGGCTTCGTTGGCGCAGCGGACCCGTGCCGCCGTCTCTACGTGCTCGCCCGTGCTGGTCAGGATCACGCCGTTCAGATCGCCGGGGCCGAGCGCCGCGACCGGGCCGTCGGTCGTCCGTGACACGACCACCGTGTAGCCGTCGGCCCGCAGCAGCGAGGCCGTCTCCAGCTCGACGGGGAGGGTGAACTGCTTCTCGTAGACGGCCTTGCCCGACGGCGCCGTCCCGGTCGAGCCCGGGTCCGGACCCCCGTGGCCGGCGTCCAGGAACACCGTCGTGTGGCGGTCGCCCGTCGTCGGCTGCAGCTCCATGCACGAGCCGCCGGCGTAGGTGCCGGGCGGCCCGAGCTGGGTGGCACTCGCGGCGAGCGCCGATCGCCGGCCGCCGGAGGGCGTGCCGAGGAGGTCTGCCGCGAGATACCCGAGGAGCGCGATCAGCACCAGCACGCAGAGCGCGCGCAGCCGCCGCGCCCGCAGCGACGGCCGACGCTTCGCCTGACGCCGCGGCGCCGCATCACGTGATGCCGGTGCGCGTCTCGGCGCGGCGCCGCTACGTTGAACGTCGAGGCGGCCCGGGGGCCGCCTCGATGCCGAGCGCCGCCCCGGTCCGCGGTTGTCGGACACGGGCTGTCACCGTACTGACCAGCGTTCCCGGAGTGGCGTCGCCCGGCGGGGGCGAAGCCTGGCAGGGTCGGGCGACGTGGTGGCACTCGGGTCGGCACGGGTACGGGCGGACTGATCGGGATCGGAGAGGTCGGAATGAGGAGACTCGGGAGCACGGAGCTCGAGGTGTCGCAGCTCTGCCTTGGCGGCAACGTCTTCGGCTGGACCGCCGACGAGGAGGACTCCTTCGCCGTCCTCGATGCCTACGTCGGCGCGGGCGGCAACTTCGTCGACAGCGCTGACAGCTACTCGGCGTGGGCGCCGGGGCACCGTGGCGGCGAGTCCGAGGAGATCATCGGGCGCTGGCTCGCCGCCCGACGCCTCGCCGGCGAGGTGATCATCGCCACCAAGGTCGGCAAGCTCCCCGGACGCGAGGGGCTCGCTCCGGCGAACCTGAGGTCTGCCGCCGAGGACTCGCTCCGGCGGCTCGGCGTTGACCGGATCGACCTGTACTACGCGCACCTCGACGACGAGAGCACGCCGCTCGACGAGACGCTCGCCACCTTCGAGGCTCTGGCGCGGGAGGGCAAGATCGGCTGGTACGCGGCGTCGAACTACTCGGCGAAGCGGCTGGCGGAAGCCCTCGACATCTCCGAGCGTGAGGGTCTGACCGGCTACGTCGCCATCCAGCCCCACTACAACCTCCTGGAGCGGGACGGCTACGAGGGTGAGATGGCTGACCTGTGCTCCAGCCGGGGCATCGCGTGTGTCCCCTACTTCGGCCTCGCCCGTGGCTTCCTCACCGGCAAGTACCGCCGCGGGGTCACTGTCGACTCGCCGCGGGCAGCGGTCGCGAGCGGCTACCTCGACGAGCGGGGCGAGCGCGTGCTGGCCGTGCTGGATGAGGTGGCCGCGGCACGCGGAACGACCGTCGCTGCGGTCGCGCTCGCGTGGCTGGCCGACCGTCCAACCGTCGTGTCCCCGATCGCCAGCGCCCGCAACGTAGGGCAGCTCGCCGACCTGCTCCCGGTTCTCGGGCTCCACCTCACGGCCGAGGAGACCGAGCAGCTCGACAAGGCGTCGGCGTAGGGCCGAGCGAGCGCCCCGCCAGCGGTGCCGCCCGCGCCTGGCGCCGGCGCCAAGGCCGCGGCGGGGCATCCTGTCTGCCCGGAGCACGGCGCGGTCGTCGCCTGGGGCGACCAACAGGACTGCTGCCCGTACGACGAGGCGAGCCCTCGGGGACGGTGCAGCGGCCCGGGCGCAGACCTGACACGTGACGCCAGACGGCGACGGGCCTCAGACGAGCAGCAGGATCGCGACCGTCACGCCGACGCCGACGATCACGATCCGCAGCAGGGCCGGCGGCAGTCGCCGCCCGATGAGGCCACCGAGCTGGCCGCCGACGATCGCGCCCGCTGCGAGGCAGCCTGCCACGACCCAGGCGACGTGGGAGAAGGTGATGAACAAGAGCGCGGCTACGCCGTTGGCGATCAGCGCCAGTACGTTCTTGGTGCCGTTCAGGCGGTTGAGCTCGTCGTTGAGGAACGTGGCGAGCAGCGCAATGAGGATGACGCCTTGCGCCGCGCCGAAGTAGCCGCCGTAGACGCCGGTGGCGAACACCGTCGCCCACAAGGTGGCACCGCCATGCTCCCGGTGCTCCCGGTGCTCGGCGAGCCAGCGCGAAAGGCGCGGTTGGATGACGACCAGCAGGCAGGCGAGGAGGATGAGTGCTGGCACGATCCGTCGGAACACGCCGCCGGGGAGTGCCAAGAGGAGGCTGCTGCCGAGCAAGCCACCGGTGAGCGACGCCGAGCCGAGGACGAGCAGGCGCCGCTTCTGGCCCTCGAGCTCGCGCCGATAGGCGACCGCTCCGCTGAAGCTGCCGGGCATGATGCCGACGGTGTTCGTGACGTTGGCGAGCACCGCCGGGTAGCCGAGCGCGAGGAGCGTCGGGAAGGTCACGAGCGAGCCCGAGCCGACGATCGTGTTGATCGTCCCTGCCGCCAAGCCCGCGCCGAAGACGGCGAGGGCGGCGAGCGGCTGCACGGGAACGGTCTACAGCCAGGGGCTGCGCTGCTCAAGACGACGACGGGCGCGCCACCGGTCCTGACCGGCGTGCGCGCGGAGATTGCACCTGCGTGCAGGGTGCTGCGGGTCCCGCGTGAGCGTGCACGCAGCCCGGTGAACGTCGTGTGCGGCGGGGTGCCCCCCGGCTTCTCGTCGCCCCGCCCGCTCGGCCCGACGGGCGGCCTCGTCGAGCGGGCACCGGTGTCCGCCCCCGGCGCCGACGCGGCCGCCTGGAACGCCGGGGTGCCGGTCCCCTCGACAGCGGCGGAGCCCGGGGCCCCCTCAGGCCGCTGCCCGGCGTACGGGTTGCCTGGTAGCCCACCGGCCGCCCCGGCGCGCCGGCCCGCGCGCAGCACCGGCCGAATGGCCCTCGTGCGCCGACGGAAGCCGGGGCTAGCATCGCCCGAGAACACCGACCCGACCAGTGCGAGGTGCGCATGACCAGCGCCGCTTCGTCCCACATCCACACCGTCGCCCTCGTCGGCCACGGAGGCGCCGGGAAGACGACGCTCGCCGAGGCGCTCCTGTACTTCGCCGGCGTCATCCCCCGCCGGGGCCGGGTCGAGGACGGCACGACGGTCTGCGACTTCGAGCCCGAAGAGGTGAAACGGCACTTCACCGTGGCGACCGCGGTGGCGCCGTTCAACGTCGGCGACCACAAGTTCAACGTGCTCGACACGCCCGGCTTCGTCGAGTTCCTGCCCGAGGTCGAGCTGGCGCTGGCGGTGGCCGACGTCGTGGTCGTCGTCGTGAGCGCGGTCGAGGGTGTCGAGGTGCAGACCGAGGTGGTCTGGCGCATGGCAGCGAAGGCCGGGATCCCCCGCGTCATCTTCGTCAACAAGCTGGATCGCGAGCGCGCCGACTTCGAGCGCACGGTGAAGGAGCTGCAGGACGCGTTCGGCGCCGGCATCGCCCCGATCGAGCTGCCGATCGGCACCGAGGCCGATTTTCGCGGGGTCGCCGACCTGCTCTCCGACACGGCGATCACCTACGAGGCCGGCGCCTCGACCGTCGGTCCGATCCCCGAGGAGATGTCGGATTTCGAGCACCGGATGCGTGAGGAGCTCGTGGAGGGAATCGTCGTCGCCGACGACGGGCTGATGGAGCGCTACCTGGAGGGCGACGTGCCGTCGCCAGAGGAGCTGGAGGAGACCCTCGCCCACGGCGTGGAGGACGCCACGGTCTTCCCCGTCCTCTGCGGCTCCGCGCTGACCGGGGTGGCCGTCGACCGGCTGACGGTGCTGCTCAGTGACCTCGGGGTGCACCGCCCCGTCCTCGCCCGGGCGGGTGGCACCGAGGTGGAGGTCCCGCGTGACCCGGATGGGGAGCCCCTCGCTCGGGTGTTCAAGACGATCATCGACCCCTTCGTCGGGCGCATCTCGCTGCTGCAGGTGGTGTCGGGGACGCTGCGGCCCGACATCGTCCTCGTGAACAGCCGGACCCGGGCGGACGAACGGCTCCACACCCTGCAGACGTTGCGCGGCAAGGAGGCGTCGCCGGTCTCCCTTGCAGTGGCCGGCGACGTGGTCGCCGTGCCAAAGCTCGCCGACGTGCGGGTCGGCGACACGATCGCGCCGAAGACGTCGCCGGTGGTCGCCGACCTGCCGCCGATCTCGGCGCCCGTCTACACGATCGCGGTGCGCCCGAAGACGACCGGGGACGAGGACCGGCTGATGACCGGCCTGCACAAGCTGATGGAAGAGGACCCGGCGCTGACGCTGCGGCGCGACGACGAGACCCACCAGACGCTCCTCTCAGGGATGGGCGAGACCCACCTCCAGGTCGTGGCGGAGCGCCTCCAGCGCAAGTTCGGCGTCGAGGTCGAACAGGAGGAGATGCGGATCCCCTACCGGGAGACGATCACGGCGGCCGCCGAAGCCGAGGGTCGGTACAAGAAGCAGACCGGGGGCCACGGCCAGTTCGGCGTCGCCCACCTCAGGGTCGAGCCGTTGCCGCGAGGCGAGGGCTTCCAGTTCGTCGACCAGATCGTCGGCGGCGCAATCCCACGCCAGTTCATCCCCGCGGTCGAAAAGGGCGTGCAGCGCGCGATGCGCCAGGGCGGGGCGTTCGGCTTCCCGGTCGTCGACGTCAGGGTCACGTGCGACGACGGCAAGTTCCACTCGGTGGACTCCTCCGAGGCGAGCTTCGAGATGGCCGGGGCGCTCGGCTTCACCGAGGCGCTGCGCCAGGCCGCGCCGGTGGCGCTCGAGCCGATCTCCCGCCTCGAGGTGACGGTGCCGCCGCAGCACCAGGGCGACGTGCTCGGGGACGTGAACGGCCGTCGCGGGCGGGTGCTCAGCAGCGAGCCCGATGAGCAGGGGGAGCAGGTCATCGTGGCGCTCGTCCCGACCAGCGAGCTCGTCCGCTACGCGGTGGAGCTGCGGGCGCTGAGCGGCGGCCAGGGGCGCTTCGAGGCGACCCACGACCACTACGAGCCGGTGCCCCCCCATCTCGTCGACAAGCTGCCGAAGCCACGCGCCGCGAGCACCTGAGCGCGCGTCCGGCGGGATTCGCCGCGCCAGCGAGGCCGGGACCACCGCATGCTTTTCGCGTGACATGTGCAACGGAGCCCTGGCGCCGGGGGGTCCTCGGCGCTACCGTGCCGCGCGAGGCTCGGCGAACGTGCGCCACGTCTGTGACCGGTGCGCGCGAGGGAGAAGAGGAGGACGGCGATGGAGATCGACCAGTACGAGGACGGGGTCCCCTCCTGGGTCGACGTCAGCAGCCCCGACCCGTCCGGCGCTGCTACCTTCTACTCCGCCCTCCTCGGCTGGGAGTCGGAAGAGGGCCCGCCCGAGGCCGGCGGCTACCGGGTCTGCACGCTGCGGGGCAGGACGGTCGCGGGCATCGGCCCGCAGATGAGCCCGGGACCTCCTGCGTGGACGACCTACGTCAGCGACTCAGACGCCGAAGCCGTCGTCGCGCGGGCCCTCGTGCACCTCGGCCGGGTCCTGGTCGAGCCGATGGACGTGATGGAGGCCGGGCGGATGGCCTTGCTCGCCGATCCCGTTGGCGCCGTGACCGGCGTCTGGCAGCCCGGCCAGCACAAGGGCGCCGGCATCGTGAACGAGCCCGGCGCCTGGTGCTGGAGCGAGCTCGTGACGACCGACCTCGCGAAATCGGAAGTCTTCTATCCTGCGGTCTTCGGCTGGCAGGCGCTGTCCCACCCGCCTGAGGAGACCGGCGGCATACCGGGCGGCTACACGGAGTGGCAGGTCGGCGGCCGCTCGGTGGCCGGAATGATGCAGAAACCGCCCGGTATGCCCGCCGAGGTCCCGCCGCACTGGGGCGTGTACTTCGCCGTCGCTGACGCGGACGAGGCCCTGGCTCGCATCGGCGAGCTCGGAGGGCGAGGGCTGACGCCCCCGATGGACATCAGCCAGGGTCGGTTCGTCGCGGCGGTCGACCCCTTCGGCGCGATGTTCAGCGTGATCGCGCTGGCCGGTTGATCGGGCGACCGAGCGCGCCGCACGACGAGGTCCGCACCGCCCTCAGCGCGCTGAACCGGGCGCGCCTCTCGTGCTCGGGGAACGACGACGGCCCGCACATGACAATCGTGTGGGTCGGCTTGGACGCCGACGAGCTGTTGCCGTCCACAGGGGAGTCCGGCAGCGCTCCGCGACATCCGCCGGGACCCGCGCGCAGGCCCGTCGACGCTGTCGCGGGGCGCGCGTCACCGACGCGGAGCGCCGGAACCGCTCGGTCCGCTGGCGGGGACGGGCATCGGCCCCGACGTGAGGTCCTCCCGATGCCCGATCGCCCGGCGGGCACGTGAACGTGCGTCGTCGTCGATAGGGTCGGGGGAGTCGGGCCCTCGGTGTCACGCCGCTGAGGGCGGGCCGGGCGGGCGTGCCAGGCCGACCGTGCGCGCGAGGGCGGGACGAACGGGAGGAGCGTGATGGCGGACGAGGCGCGGGGCCGGGTACGAGTCGAGCTGAGCCCGAAGCGGGTGCGCGCCTACCTCGGCGGTGAGCTCGTGCTGGACACGCTCGCGCCGAGGCTCGTCTGGGAAGTGCCCTACTTCCCCTCGTACTACGTCCCCCTGGAGGACGTCCATGCCCGCCTCGTGCCGGTGGAGAAGCGGTCCCACTCCCCGAGCCGTGGCGATGCGGAGTACTTCGACGTCCACGCCGGCGGTCAGGTCGCGTCCGGGGCCGCCTACGCCTGCACGTCGTCGCCGATCGAGGAGCTGCGCGGGCTCGTCCGCTTCGAGTGGGACGCGCTCGAGGAGTGGCTCGAGGAGGACGAGCCCGTCTACGTCCACGCCCACGACCCCCACACCCGCATCGACATCCTCGCGAGCTCGCGCCGGGTGCAGGTGTCGGTCGACAGTGTCGAGGTGGCGGACTCCGACCAGCCGCGGATCCTGTTCGAGACAGGCCTGCCGCCCCGCTACTACCCGCCGATCAGCCAGGTGCGCACCGAGCTGCTCCGCCCGTCCGATACGGTCAGCCGCTGCCCCTACAAGGGGACCGCCTCGTACTGGTCGATCGAGATCGACGGTCGTCGCTACGAGGACTACGTCTGGACCTACCGCGCCCCGTTCGCCGAGTGCGCGAAGATCGCCGGCCTGGTCTGCTTCTACAACGAGAAGGTGGACATCACCCTCGGCGGCGTCCCGATCGACCGGCCGCGCACGCACTTCTCGTAGCGCGCCCCGGGCGCCGGCCGTCCGGCAGCTCCCCCGCCGGTGGCCCCGCCGCCGGGAGCTCAGCGCGCGACGTGGCGTTCGGGTGGCCCGGAGTAGGCGCTCAGCGGGCGGATGAGGGCGTTCGCCTCCAGCTGCTCCATGACGTGGGCCGTCCAGCCGGTGATGCGGCTCATCACGAAGATCGGGGTGAAGGTCGGGATATCGAAGCCCATCAGGTGGTACGCGGGCCCGGTCGGGAAGTCGAGGTTCGGGTGGATGCCTTTCTCCTGGAGCATCGCCTGCTCGAGGTTGTCGTAGAGCGCGAGCAGCCGGTCGGCGCGCTTTGCCCGAGCCAGCTCCTCCAGGGACTGGCGCATCGTCGGCACGCGGCTGTCGCCGTGCTTGTAGACGCGGTGGCCGAAGCCCATGATCCTGCGCTTGGCGGCGAGCGCCTCATGGAGCCAGTCGGCGGCGGCTTGCGGGTCGTCGATCTCCCGGAGCATCGCCATGACCGCCTCGTTGGCGCCGCCGTGCAGCGGACCCTTCAGCGCGCCGATCGCGCCGGTCACCGCCGAGTAGATGTCGGACAGCGTCGAGGTGATGACGCGCGCCGTGAAGGTGGAGGCGTTGAAGCTGTGCTCGGCGTAGAGGACCAGCGAGATCTCGAACGAGCGGACCACCACGGGCTCGGGCACGGCGCCGAAGCAGCAGTGGAAGAAGTTCTCGGCGAAGGACAGATCCGGGTCCGGGGCGATGGGCGGCTCGCCGCGCCGGCGCCGCTGCTCGAAGGCGACGATCGTCGGGAGCTTCGCCATCATGTCGATCGACTTGCGGAGGTTCGCGGCGCGCGAGGCGTCGTCCTCGTCGGGGTCCGAGGCCCCGAGGAAGCTCACCGCGGTGCGCAGCACGTCCATCGGGTGGCAGGTCGTCGGGAGCGCGCCGAGCAGGTCGAGGAGCGCCGGCGGCACCGGGCGCAGCGACCGCTCGGCCCTGACGAAGCGCTCGAGCTCGGCCTTCGAGGGCAGCTCGCCGTGCCAGATGAGGTAGGCGACCTCCTCGAAGCTGCACGACGCCGCGAGCTCCTGGACCGGGTAGCCGCGGTACAAGAGCGAGTTCGTCTCCTCGTTGACCATCGAGATCGCGGTCGAGTCGGCGACGACGCCGACGAGCCCCCGTTTGGTTTCGGATCCGGCTCCAGCCACCTCAGTCGCCTCCAGGGTCGAGCGAGAAGTTGTAGACGTTGTCGTCGAAGGCCCCGTAGGCCTCGTAGTCGATCAGCTCGTACAGCCGGGCGCGGGTCTGCATCTCGTCGACGGCGCGCTGCTGGGTGCCCTCCTCCACGATGGCCCGAAGCCCGCGCTCGGCGGCGCCCATCGCGAGGCGCAGCAGCGTCACGGGGTAGATGACGAGGTTGACCCCGAGAGATTGGAGCGTGGCGGCGTCGAGCAGCTTGGTCTTGCCGAACTCCGTCATGTTCGCCAGGATCGGCACGTCGATCGCCCCGCGGAACGCCTCGAACTCCGACTCGTCGGCGAGTGCCTCGGGGAAGACGACGTCGGCGCCCGCGTCGACGTAGGCCTTCGCCCGGGCGATGGCACCCTCTAGGCCCTCGCTCGCTCTCGCGTCCGTCCGGGCGCACACGACGAAGGAGGGATCGCGCCGTGCGGAGACCGCGGCGGCGAGCCGCCGGAGCATCTCGGGGACCTCGACGATCACCTTGTGGTCCAGGTGGCCGCAGCGCTTCGGGTTCACCTGGTCCTCGAGATGGCAGCCCGCGAGGCCGAGCTCCTCCAGCAGCTGCACCGTCCGGGCGACGTTCATCGGCTCGCCGAAGCCCGTGTCGGCGTCGACGAGCGTCGGCAGGTTCGTCACCCGTGCGATCTCGTGGCTCCGCTCGCCGACTTCGGTCTGGGTCGTGAGGCCGATGTCCGGCAGGCCGAGCGACGCCGACAGGACCGCCCCGGAGACGTAGACACCCTCGAAGCCGAGCTCCTCGATCAGGAGTGCCGACAGCGGGTTGAACGCTCCGGGGAAGCGGAGCAGTCGACCCGATTCCAGCCCGGAGCGAAGCGCGGCCCGCCGCTCCGTCGCCGGCGTGGTGGCGTGCAGCATCAGTCAACTTCTCCGGCCGCCGACGATGCGCAGCGTCGTCGCAGCGGCACGGGGACCCCCGTCAACACAGCGGCTTGGATTTGCACGCCACTGTCCGTCGGCACGAGGTGCCGCATCAGAACAGCCCTCCGGCGGTCGGGGTCTCGAGCCCGGGGACGGTCACCGTGCACAGGGCGAGCTCGGCGGACGAGCATGCGTCGAGACGGCTGACCAGCTCCAAGAAGCGCTCCTGCTCGGGAAGGGGGACGACGCCGTCGGCGAGGGCCCGGAACTTGCGCACGTAGTCGTGCCGGCCGAAGGGCCGCGCGCCGAGCGGATGGGCGTCGGCCACGGCGAGCTCGTCCTCGACGACCGAGCCGTCCTCCATCTCGACGACCACCCGGCCACCGAAGGCCTTCTCGGCTGGGTCGTCCGAGTGGTACCTCCGGGTCCATTCGGGGTCCTCGACCGTCCGGATCTTGTGCCAGAGCGCGACGGTCTCGGGCCGCCCCGCCCGGTCCGGCGCGTAGGAGGACGTGTGATGCCACGTCCCGTCCTCCAGGGCGACCGCGAAGACGTACATGATCGAATGGTCGAGGGTCTCGCGCGAGGCGCGGGGGTCGAGCTTTTGCGGGTCGTTCGCGCCCGAGCCGATGACCATGTGGGTGTGGTGGCTCGTGTGGATCGTCACCGAGCGGACCCGTGCGAGGTCGCCGAGCCGCGGCCTCAGGCGCCGTGCCAGGTCGATCAGCGCCTGGGCCTGGTACTCCGCCGAGTGCTCCTTCGTGTAGGTGTCGAGGATCGCCCGCTTCTGCTCACCCTTGTCGGGAAGCGGCACGCGGTAGTGCGCGTCCCTTCCGTCGAGCATCCAGGCGATCACCCCGTCCTCGCCCTCGTAGATCGGAGACGGCGCCGTCTCGCCGCGCATCGCCCGGTCCACGGCTTCCACCGCCATCTTCGAGGCGAAGGCCGGTGCGTACGCCTTCCAGCTGGAGATCTCGCCCTTGCGTGACTGCCGGGTCGCCGTGGTGACGTGGAGCGCCTGTTGGATGGCCTGGTAGACGACGTCGGTGTCCAGGTCGAGCAGGGTGCCGAGGCCGGCGGCGACCGAAGGGCCGAGATGCGCGACGTGGTCGATCTTGTGAGCGTGGAGCGAGATCGCCCGGGCGAGGTCGACCTGGACCTCGTAGGCGGTCGCGATCGCCCTGACGAGGTCGCGTCCCGAGCGGCCACAGTGTTGGGCCACCGCGAGCAGCGGCGGGATGTTGTCGCCGGGATGGGAGTACTCGGCGGCGAGGAAGGTGTCGTGGAAGTCGAGCTCACGGACGGCGACGCCGTTCGCCCACGCCGCCCACTCCGGCGAGACGCGCAGCTCGGGGGACAGGCCGAGCACGGTCGCTCCGGGGGTGTAGGGGTGCCGGAGTGCCTGGGCACGCGCGGTCACGACCGGGTGACGCGAGAGCGCCGCGACCGCGACCGCCACGTCGTCGATGACCCGGTTCATGACCATCTCGGTGACGTCCTCGCCGATGTCGACGGGGTCTGTGGCCACCTCGGCGAGCTTCCAGGCGAGTTGCTCCGCGGGTGGGAGACGGTCGGCGCTCGGGTGGACGCGGACCTCGTGCTCGATCACGGCCGGTCCCGGTCAGCGCGGCGGTGCATGGCGGCACTGGTGGTCGCCGCAGCGTTCGTCGCCGCACCGTGCGCCGGGGTCACGTCGAGCATCCTTGCACGCCCGCCGCCGGCGGAGCCCTACCCGCCAGTCGGGTCGCCCGGCCGGCGTCACCCCGCCTCGGATCGGCGAATCCCGTCGCTCGCTGTTCCCGTTGAAATCCTATGAGTTCGTCCGCCGGGTGATCGCGGACTGGTCGCCGGAGGACGTCCACGAGGGCGACATGTTCTTCACGAACGATCCCTGGTGGGGGGCGCTCCACGCCAACGACGGGATCCTCGCCTCGCCCATCTTCTGGGAGGGCCGGCTCATCGCCTGGTCGACGATCGTGATGCACGACAACGACGTCGGCAGCTCGGTCCCGGGGAGCTGGGTGACGGGCGCGCGCGAGCGCTTCGCCGAGGCCCCGCTGCTCCCCGGGGTGAAGATCGCGGAGCGCTTCGAGGTCCGCCGGGACATCGAGCGCCTCTACCTGCGCAACAGCCGCACCGCCGAGCTGAACGCGTTGAACATGCGGGCTCGCGTCGCGGCGCTGAAGGGCACGCACCAGCGGGTCCACGAGCTCATCGCCCAGTACGGCCTCGACGCGTTCCTCGCCGCCGAGGAGGGGATCCTCGACAACGTCGAGCGGGTGCTGCGGCGCAGGCTCTCGGAGATCCCCGACGGCGAGTGGTTCGCCAAGGGCTACCTCGACCACGACGGCACCGCGAACGTCATCTACGAGATCTGCTGCCGCGTCACCAAGCGCGGCGACGGGCTCGTCTTCGACGTGGCCGGCACATCATCGCAGGCACCGGGACCGATCAACTGCGCGCGGCCGGCGCTGCACGCCGCCGTGCTCGGCGTGGTGCTCAGCTTCCTCTGCTACGACCTGCCCTGGTCGATCGGCGGCGTGCGCCGCGTGACCGAGATCGTCTCCGCACCGGGGACGCTGCACGACGCGGTGAGCCCGACGGCGACGTCGATGGCGTCGATCATGGCGACGCTGTCCACCCAGGACGTCGTCGCGGGCGTGGTGGCCGCGATGCTGCTCACGTCGGAGCGCTACCGCTCGGAAGCGCAGGCCACGTGGTCGCCAGGCGTCTGTACCGGCTCGTTCGCCGGCGTGAACGGGGACGAGGAGTACTCGGTCACGCCGATCGGGAACAGCTTCGGCGGCGGCGGGGCGCGCACCTTCACCGACGGCACCGACACCGGCGGGGTGCTCCACTCGAGAAGCCCGCACGGGCGGCGGTGTCGAGCTCCCAGGCGATCCCCGGCGCGAACCGCGCCACCGCGTACTGGTGGAGGACCGCCAGGTTGCACAGCCGCGCCGCCAGCGCCGTGGGCATCTGCGCGTCGACCGACAGCGCATAGCGCTTCACGACCTCGGGCCAGTGCTCGGCCCAGAGGGCGAAGGTCGTGAGGGGGTAGCCGGTGACGCCGCGCTCTCGGAGGCGCCCGAGGAGCGCGCCGATCTCGCCGGGCGTCGTGCGGGACGGCTCGAGCAGGTCGAGCATCGGGTAGTGCGTCATCGCAGGAGAGCATGCCGGGCGCTCAGGAGAGCGCCGCGGTCCCGACGTTGGTCGCGAGCGTCCCACCGTCGACGACGATGTGGGTCCCCGTCACGAAGGAGGCATCGTCCGAGGCGAGGAAGAGGCAGACCGAGGCGACCTCTTCCGGCTCGGCGGCGCGGCGCAGCGGGAGGGGCGCCGTCGCGAACGCGTACGCCTCCGCCGGCGAGATGCCGAGCTGGGCGGCGAAGTCGTCCGTCGCCTGCTGCACCATCGGCGTGTGGACCCATCCGGGGCAGACCACGTTCACCCGCACGCCGCTCGGCCCGTAGTCGATCGCGAGCGACCGGGCGAGCCCGAGCAATCCCGACTTCGCCGTGACGTAGCCGGCGAGGTGCGGGCCGGCGGTGAAGGCGCCGAGCGAGGCCACCAGCACGACCGCTCCGCCGCGCTCCACGAGGGCCGGCAGCGCCGCGCGCACCGTCACGACCGACGTCTGCAGGTTCGCACGGAGGCAGCGGTCCCACTCCTCGCCGCCGAGCTCGCCGCCGCCGACGTCGGCGCCGGCGCACGCGACGAGCACGTCGAGGCCTCCGAGGTCACGGGCGGCGCCGCCGGCGACGGCGCCGCCGCCGATCTCGCCGGCCAGCGCCGCCGCCCGCTCACCCTGGAGGTCGAACAGGAGCACCTGCGCGCCCTCGGCAGCGAGCGCTCGGGCCGTCGCCGCGCCCATCCCGCTCGCGGCACCGGTGACCAGCGCGACCTTCCCCCCGAATCGCATGGCGCAGTGTAGAGCGAGAATCCAATTAGTATCCAATGCGCGGCGCTTCGGGCTCGCGAGGCCGGGAACCGAGCTCCGCGCCAGCGTGGCGGCTGTCGTGCGCGGCCACTGCCTGTTTCGTGCCGGGGTGCCTGCTACCGGGCGCCATAATGTCGAGCGCAGGGCGGGCGCGGCCGGCGACGTCCCGCGCGGCCTCGACGGGTGCCGGCCCGAGCCGCCTGTCCCGAGGGCCGCGTGGCGCGCGAGACCCGCGGGAGCGCCATCCGCGGTCGGCGAAGAAGGCCAGAATACCCTGCAGTTTCATTCCGAGGTGTGGAAGGATGTTCGCGTGTCTGACGAAAGACCAAACGGCCAGACGAAGCAGGAGCGTGTGTACAGCGCGATCCGCGAGCGCATCCTCACCGGCGCGTACAGCCCGGGGTACCGCGTGGTCATCGACGCGCTCGCGAGCGAGTTCCACGTTTCCGCATTGCCCGTGCGCGAAGCCATCCGGCGCCTCGAGGCAGAGGGCCTCGTCGTCTACCGGCCGAACGCCGGCGCCCAGGTCGCGCCCGCGGACGCCGGACTGTTCGAGGAGCAGACGACCGTGCTCGCCGTGCTCGAGGGGTACGCCACCGCGCTCGCCGCACCGTTCATCGGCGAGGCCGAGCTCGAGCGCCTGACAGAGATCAACGAGAGCATGGTCGCGGCGATGGAGCACCTGGACGCGCTCGAGTTCGGCCGGCTGAACCAGGAGTTCCACACCCTCATCCACGATCGCTGCCCGAACACGGCGCTCGTCCAGATGCTGCGCGACGTGACGCGCCGCCTCGACGCCATCCGCCGGACCGTGTTCGTCCACATCCCCTACCGGGGGACGGCGTCGGTGGCCGAGCACCGCGACCTGATCGAGCTGCTGAAGTCGGGCGCGTCCTCCGCCAAGGTCGAGAGCGCGGCTCGGGAGCACAAGCTCAACACGCTGCGGAGCTTCAAGGAGTGGCGCTCGGAGCACCAGCAGCCCCAGCCACCGGCGCGCCGCCGCCAGCATGAGCCCGTGGCGAGCACCGGCGGCAGCCGCCGCCGCTGACCGTCCTCGCCGTTCCCCCCGGGCCGGACCTTCGCCCGCGACCGGCGCGCGGCGGAACTGTGCGCCGAGGGGGCCGGAAGGTATCCTCGGCGCTCGATGGCACGCCTCCACGTCCTCTCGCTGCACGCGCCCACCCGCCTGGCCCAGGCGGCCTCGACGGGGGTGGTCGTCTGATGGCGGCCACCCTGCTCGACGGCGAGGCGCTCGCGGCCCGCATCCGCACCGAGTTGAGCGAGGAGGTCGCCGCCCTGAGGCAGCGGGGCGTCACCCCCGGCCTCGGCACGATCCTCGTCGGCGAGGACGTCCCGAGCGCCCGCTACGTCGCGATGAAGCACGAGGACTGCGCCCAGGTGGGCATCGAGTCCTTCCACGAGCACCTCCCGGCGGACGTGTCCCAGTCCGATCTCGAGGCGGTGGTGGCGAGGTTCAACGCCGACCCGGCGATCGACGCCTACCTCGTCCAGCTGCCCCTGCCGCGCCACCTCGACGAGGAGCGCGTGTTGCTCGCCGTCGATCCCGGCAAGGACGTGGACGGCCTGCATCCCGTGAACCTCGGCCGGCTCGTGATGGGGGCCCCGGGCCCCCTCCCGTGCACGCCCGCGGGGATCGTCGAGCTGCTGGCCGCGTACGGCGTCCAGGTCGAGGGCCGGCACGCCGTCGTGATCGGGCGCGGCCTCACGATCGGCCGCCCCCTCGCGCTGCTGCTGGCGCTGCGCCGGCCCCACTGCAACGCGGCGGTGACCGTCGTGCACACGGGCGTCGGCGACCTGGCCAGCTACGTGCGCCAGGGCGATGTGGTCGTCGCCGCGGCCGGTGCCGCCGGTCTGGTGACCGCCGACATGATCAAGCCCGGCGCGGCCGTGGTCGGCGCCGGCGTCTCCTGGGAGGGCCGGAAGCTGCTCTCCGACGTCGACGACTCCGTCGCCGAGGTGGCCGGCTACATCACGCCGCGCATCGGTGGCGTCGGCCCGATGACGAGGGCGATGCTCCTCAAGAACGCGGTCGCCGCGGCCGCGCGCAGAGCGGGCGCGCCCACCAGCTGACCTGGGCCCGGTCGCCGGCGAGCGGCTGCGCCCGCCCGCTCATTCGGCGGAGAGCACGCGCAGCGCCTCGACCGCCACCTGGGCGAGGAGGCGCTGGCGGGGGTCGGCCAGGCCGAGCCCCGTGATCGCCTCGATGCGCCGGATGCGGTAGTTGACGGTGTTCACGTGCAGGTGCATCTCGGCGGCGGTCCGGCGCAGGTTCTCGTTGGCGTGCAGGTACGTCGCGAGGGTGAGCGCGAGCGAGGAGCGGTGCTCGCGGTCGTAGGCGAGGAGCCGGCCGAGGACGTCGTGGGCGAAGGTCCGCAGCTCGTCCTGGGGGACGTGCAGCAGGAGCCGGTGGATCCCGAGGTCGTCGTAGGTGGTGACGCGGCCGGCGACGCCCATGCGCAGTGCCACCGAGAGCGCCCGCTGTGCCTGCTCGGCCGCCGCGCCAAGCCCGCTCGGGTCCGGCACCCGGGAGCTCGCGCCGATGGCGAATGCCTGGCCGGGGAAGCGCCGGCCGAGGAACGTCGCGAGCTCCTCGCCGATCCTGGCCAAGGTGCTCGGCGTACCGGGCTGGTGCTCGCGCTCGGCGGGGTCGAGCGAGGCCACCAGCACCGCCACGTGGTCGGAGCGGGGGACGGCGACGGTACCCGGGACGCGGTCGTCGAGGGAGCGGGCGAGCGCGGCGAGCGGCGGCTGCTCCGCGGTCGCCTCGCGGCCCTCGGCGCCGCCGCCGGACGCGGGGGCGACGGCGATCACCCAGTACGGAGCGTCGGGCACGAGGCCGGCGAGCACGGCGAGCTCGGCCGCCTTCGGCCGCGACGGGCGCCCGAGCAGGAGGCCCTCCACCAGCTCGCGCTTGTAGCGCGCCCGCAGCTCGGAGTCGCGGTGCGCCTGCAGCAGGGCCAGGGCGTAGATCGAGGCGGCGTGCTGCACGTTGAGCAGGTCGAGCTCCTCGCCGACAGCCCCGTGATCGCTCGTCACGGCCAGGAAGCCGAGGACGTCGTCGCCGGCCGCGATCGGCGCGAGGACGTACTCCCCGGCGAACGGCGAACCCGGCAGGCTCGGCAGGCGCAGCGGGAGGCGCTTCACGGCGGCGGTCTCGAACACCTCGCGAAGGCGCGGGTCGTCGAGCTCCCAGGCGAGGAAGCCCGCGCCTCCCGCCCCGTCGGTGCCCGCCGGCCCGGCGTCGCCGGCCGCGACCGCGTCGGCCATCTCGACCGGCGACCCCGTCCCGGCCCGGGCGAGGTCGCCGAACCCGGCGGAGGCGAGGGGCTCGAGCACCGGGTCGAACACGACGACGCCCTGGCCGAGCGAAGCGGCGAGCGCTTCGGTGACCTCGCCGACGCCGGCACCGGCGAGCGCCATCGCGGTCAGGCGGTCGAACAGGGCGATCGCCTGGCGCAGGTGCTGGTTCTGCTTCCAGAGCGCGGAGGTGGCGTCGCCGCGCCGGCCGGAGCCGGCTACGGCGCGCGCTGCGGTGCGCGGCCAGCCGAGCGCGCCGGGCTCGTGCAGCTCGGCCGTCTCGTCGGTCTCCATGCGCCGTCCCCCGTGCCACCGGGCCGCAACCCGGATGTAGGACAGAAGTGTACGCGCCGCACCTGTGCGTTCGGCACAAACGACCGTCGCTGCGGCGGGTCCGGCTCCGGGCGGCCCGGCGGGCGCGGGGCGCCGTGGCCGGCGGGGTGCCCGGGAGGGTGCTGGTACCATCCGCGGCGGGAGGGTGGCGCATGGCAGACGCCGACGCAGCCGGCAGGGAGCTCGAGCTCCGGCGGCGCCTTGAGCGAGAGGTGCTCGTCTGCGACGGGGCGATGGGCACGATGCTCACCGCTGCCGGCGCGTCCCTCGACCGCTGCCTGCCGGAGCTGAGCCTGTCCCGGCCCGACCTGGTCCGGGCGATCCACCGTGCCTACGTCTCGGCCGGCGCCGACATCATCGAGACGAACACCTTCCTCGCCAACCGGCTGGCGCTGCGGCGCTACGGCCTGGAGCACCAGGTCGAGCGGGTGAACGCCACCAGCGTCGAGCTCGCGAGGGAGGTATGCGCCGAGAAGGGCTCGGCGGTGCTCGTCGGCGGCTCGATCGGGCCCGCCGTCTCGCCCCGGCGCGCCTCGTCGGTTCCCGGGGCAGAGGCCGTCAAGGCCCTGACGGAGCAGGTGGAGGCGCTGGACCGGGCCGGCGTCGACCTGCTGGTCTTCGAGACGTTCGGCGACCTCGCCGCCCTGGTCCAGGCGGTTCGCGCCGCGAAGGAGGTCTCGGGGCGCCCGGTGATCGCGCACGTCACGTTCCTGGAGGACGGCCGGACGATCGCCGGCGACCCGCCCGAAGCCGTCGCCGCGGCCCTGGAGGAGCTAGGGGTCGTGGCGCTCGGGGCCAACTGCACGCTCGGGCCCCGCGGGCTGCGCTCCGTGGTCGACCAGCTCGCCCGCTCGACGACCGTTCCGCTCAGCGTGCAGCCGAACGCCGGCCCGCCGACCTTTGTGAACGGGCGCTTCCAGTACGAGCGGAACGAGGAGTACTTCGCCCGCGCGGCACGCCGCTTCGTCGAGCTCGGGGCGTCCATCGTCGGGGGCTGCTGCGGGACGACGCCGCGCCACATCGAGGCCGTCGCCGCCGCGGTCCGCGGGATCTCGCCCGGCCCCCGCGAGGCCGAGCAGCGGCCGACGCTCCTCGGCGGCGCGTCGGTGCGGCCGGTCGCGCCGCAGTCCGGCCAGTTCCGGACGAAGCTGCTCGGCGGGGAGTTCGTCGTCGGCTGCGAGCTGCGGCTGCCGGAGGGCTCCGACCCCGACGCCGCCGTCGCCGAGGTCGAGCTGGTCCGCGAGGCGGGCGCCGACACCGTCCTCATCGCCTCCACGGCGAGCGCCCGCGTCCACATCAGCCCGGTGACCTTCGGGCTGCTGGTCCGGGAGCGGCTCGGGATGGACGCCATCCTGACGGCAACCACCTGGGACAAGAGCATGCTCGGCCTGCAGGCTGACCTGCTCGGTGCGCACGCCTTCGGGCTGCAGACGGTGCTGTGCAGGACCGGGACGCCACCGCCCGAGGGCGACTACCCGAACCTGAGCGGGGTCTTCGACGTCACCTCGATCGACCTGATCGAGATGCTCCAGTCCCTGAACGAGGCGCGGGACCACACCGGGACGCGGATCCGCCGGGCGACGTCGTTCCTGATCGGGGCGCGCGTCAACCCCGTCGCGGTCGACCTCGACGAGGCCGTCACGCGGGCGCGCCGGAAGATCGCGGCAGGCGCCCACTTCCTCGTCACCGAACCGGTGTTCGACCTTTCCGACCTCCGACGCTTCACCGACGCGCTCGGTGAGCCGTCGGTGCCGGTCCTGCTCGGGGTGATGGCGCTCCGGGACTACGAGCACGCCGAGTACCTGAACTACGAGGTGCCCGGCGTGCGCGTCCCCGACGAGCTGCTGGGGCGCCTGCGCCGCGACAGTGGGCCGGGGGTCGGGCTGCAGATCGCGTCCGAGCTGGTGTGGGCGGCGTCGGGACTCGTCCAGGGCGTCGTCGTCATGCCGGCGTCAGGCACCGCGCGCGACGGCGCCGAGCTGCTCGGCGCCGTGCTCGGTCTCGCCGGCGCGTGGCCGCCGAGGCCTCCGGCCGGTGCGCCCGCTCCGGGCGCGCCCGGCTCGACGGGGGCGCCCGAGACACGCTGAGCCCGCAGCGCCGAGCGCCACCCGCGCCGCCCGGGTGCACCGCAGTCGAATTGTGCGCGGCATACAAATCGCTGGGCGCGAAGATTGGCTGCGCGCGGTGATGACACGGGGCTCCTCGACAGTCGAGACTGTGCCGGGGTTCCACCCTGGGCTCGACGCGCGAGCCTGGACTGGCGACGAGGACCTGGAGGGTCGATGACCGACACACGCTCTGGACGGCTGCTGCTCACGAGCGAAAGCGTCACTGAGGGGCACCCGGACAAGATCTGCGACCAGATCTCGGACGCGATCCTCGATGCCTGCCTCACGAGGACGCCGAAGGCCCGGGTCGCCTGCGAGACGGCGATCAAGAGCGACGAGCATCGACACTGGGTGGCCGTGTTCGGCGAGACGACGCCGCGCCTCCAGATCGCGGAGGTCGAGGGGATCGTCCGCCAGACGCTGCGCGACATCGGCTACACCGACGTCGCCTTCGGGACCTCCTGCGACGCGGTCGAGATCGAGGTGCTCCTCTCCGGGCAGTCGGTCGACATCGCCCAGGGCGTCGACCAGGCCCTGGAGGCACGCGAGGGGGACCTCGAGGACGACCTCGACACCGGCGCCGGCGACCAGGGGATGATGTTCGGCTTCGCCTGTGACGAGACCGAAGAGGCGATGCCGATGCCGATCGTGCTCGCCCACCGGCTCACCCGCCGCCTGAGCGAGCTCCGCAAGGCGGGCACGCTGGCGTGGCTGCGTCCCGACGGCAAGAGCCAGGTGAGCGTCGAGTACCAGAACGGCACCCCGGTGCGCATCGGCGCCATCGTCGTCTCTACCCAGCACGCGCCGGAGATCGAAGCCAAGGAGCTGACGGACGCGGTGATCGAGCAGGTCATCCGGCCGGTGGTCTCGGCGAACCTGCTCGACGATGCGACGAAGTACTTCGTGAACCCGACCGGCCGCTTCGTGATCGGCGGTCCCTACGGCGACGCCGGTCTGACCGGCCGCAAGATCATCGTCGACACCTACGGCGGTCTCGCCCGCCACGGCGGCGGTGCGTTCAGCGGCAAGGACCCGACAAAGGTGGACCGCTCCGGCGCCTACGCGGCGCGGTGGGTGGCCAAGAACGTCGTCGCCGCCGGGCTGGCGCGCCGCTGCGAGGTCCAGATCGCCTACGCGATCGGTGTCGCCCGCCCGGTCAGCATCGCCGTCGAGACCTTCGGGACCGAGACGGTCGACCCCGAGCGCATCGCGGCGGCCATCGGCGAGGTGTTCGACCTGCGCCCGGCGGCGATCATCGCCAACCTCGGGCTGCGCAGGCCGATGTACCAGCAGACGGCGGCCTACGGCCACTTCGGCCGCACCGACCTCGACCTGCCCTGGGAGAGCACCTCGCGCTCGGCGGACCTCCGCAGCGCCGCGGGCGCTTGAGCGCAGCATCCGGAAGCGAAGGAACGGCGGGACGATGGTCGACGGCGGGACGAGGGTAGCCAGCCAGCCCCTCGCCGGCGAGGGTCCCCCCGTTCCGTTCGCGCCGCGTGTCTCCGTCCGCGCCGCGTACGGCAGCCACCGCATCGTCCAGCGGAACCGCTTCTGGCAGGCCGTCGCGAAGGCGACGGAATCGGTCGGACCCGTCTACCGCGGGTTCACCGGCGCCGAGGAGCGCGCCAAGCGGCGGCTCTTCGGCTGCCGCATGTGCGGCCAGTGTGCGCTCCCCGTCACGGGCTACGCCTGCCCGATGACCTGTCCGAAGCAACTGCGCAACGGGCCGTGCGGCGGCGTGCAGCCCGACGGCGGGTGCGAGGTCTACCCCGATCGGCGCTGCGTGTGGGTCATGGCCTACGAGCGGGCCGAGCAGGGCGGGCACGGCGACGACCTCTCGCTCCTCCAGCGTCCGCTCGACCAGCGGCGCTTCGGCGAGAGCTCGTGGGTGAACTACTGGAGCGGGCGCGACGAGATGCTGGCGGCGCGGCCCTCCGCCGGCGAGCCGGTGGACATCCGCGTCGGGCCGGCGCGCGCGGGCCGTACGTGAGCGCCCCGCAGGCGCCGGACCGGGGCCCGCAGGCGACGCCCGGAAAGATCGTGGGTCGTATCGACGCAGGGCTGCCTCCCCGCAGCCGGCTCGAGGCGACGATCCGCTCGGGCCGGTTCGCCGTGACCGCAGAGGTCGCGCCGCCGCTCGGCGCCGACGCCGAGCCGCTGCGCCAGAAGGTGCGCGCCCTCAAGGGCTGGGTCGACGGGGTGAACCTGACGGACAACCCGAGCGCCTACGTCCGCATGTCGAGCTGGGCCGCCAGCACCATCGTCCTCTCCGAGGGGGTCGACCCGGTGTTCCAGCTGCAGTGCCGAGACCGCAACCGGATCGCGCTGCAGTCCGATCTGATCGGGGCCTCGGCGGTCGGCATCCCGAACGTGCTGCTCCTCACCGGCGACCACCTGCGCTTCGGTGACCATCCCGAGGCGAAGGGCGTGTTCGACCTTGACTCGGTCCAGCTCGTCTGGCTGGCGGCGACGCTTCGCGACCGCGGCACGCTGCTCTCCGGCCGGGCGTTGAAGCCTCCGCCGAACTGGCTGATCGGCGCCGTCGAGAACCCGTTCGCGCCGCCGCTCGGCTTCCGGGCGACGCGGCTGGCGAAGAAGGTGGCTGCGGGGGCCGACTTCGTGCAGACCCAGTTCGTCTTCGACCTCGCGACGTTCGAGTCCTGGATGGCACAGGTGGTCGACCTCGGCATCGCCGAGCGCTGCGCGGTGATCGCCGGCGTCGGGCCGATCCGCTCGCTGCGGGCGCTCGAGCACATGCGCAACGACGTCCCCGGCGTGGTCGTCACCGACGACGTGGCGAAGCGGATCTCCTCCCAGCCCGAGTCGCGGATGGAGGAGGAGGGCATCGACCTGTGTGCCGAGACGATCGCTCGGCTGCGCGAGGTTCCGGGCGTCGCCGGCGTGCACGTCATGGCGTACGCCTTCGAGCAGGCGATCCCGGAGATCCTCACGCGCGCCGGTCTCAAGGCCCGCGACGGGGGCGGGAACGCGAGCGGCGAGGGGGGTCAGTGATGGTGATCGACGTGCGGCTGCCCGGCGGCAGCGAGCGCGGCGTGCCCGAGAGCGTCGCGGCTGTCTCCGCGGTGATGCGGGCGGCGGCCGAAGGCCGGCTCGACCCGACCCGGACGAGGGTCGCCGGCGACTGGATCCAGTACCGGAACAACTTCCGCACGCCCGTGGCGGTGCGCCCGATCGTCGACCGGCGGGCGAACGTGCGACAGGAGCTGGCGGTCGACCTGCGCCGGGTCGACGCCGACGCGTTCGACGCGCAGCTCGCGGAGGAGCTCGCCCTGCGTGAGGAGCAGGACGACCCGTCCGTCTACCTGGAGCCGTGGGTGCCGCTGTCTCGCAGCTGCATCTGGCGCTTCAACGCCCTCTACTGGCAGGAGCTCGCCATCTGGGAGGAGGCCGCCGGGCGCGGCTACGCCCAGGCGCTGCCCGGCGGCGAGAGCGGCGGGACCAACGCGCAGGCCTCCCGGCGGGTCATCGAGGAGCTCTTCGCCATCTGGGACAACCTGGTCGCCCGCCACTCCCTGCCCGACCAGCTGACCGTGCTCGAGCTCGGCGTGGGCAACGGCGAGCAGGCCAAGGTCTGGCTCGACGAGTTCCAGCGGCTCGACAACGAGCGGGGCAGCGGCTACTACCGGCGCCTGCAGTACCTGATGGGCGACTACTCGACCCACGTGCTCTCGCGGGCGCGCGTCACGGTCGCCGACCACAAGTCGCGGGTGAGCACGCTGGTGCTGGATGCGGCGCGGCCGACCGACACGCTCCGCTTCCTCGAGTCGAAGATCTTCTTCGTCTTCGTCTCGAACGTCTACGACAACCTCCCGACCGACGAGGTCGTCGTGCTGGACGACAACTTCTACCAGGTGGAGACCCGTGCCTACCTGCCCGCCGCCGACGCGGCGCGCATCGCGAAGGGGCTCGGGGTCGAGCCGCGTCAGGTGGGCGAGCTCGCCTCGCGTCTGTTGCGGCTCGCGCCGGGGCTGCTCGCGGAGTCCTCGCCGGACATCTTCCCGAGCGAGGGCGCGGCGACGACCTTCTGGCAGGACGCCTGGGCGGCGCTGCGCCTGACGGAGCGGTACGTGCCGCTCGGGCCGCTCGACCTCTACGAGGTGTTCGAGGGCACGACCGGCGAGGTGTTCGCCCCGCTGGTCGACGGCCACGGCGACGTCCGCTTCCACGTGAGCAACGGGGCGCTGGCGAGCTTCGTCGACACCCTGCCCCTATTGCACCCGCTCGGCGCGCTGACCTGCCACGACCTGTTCGTCACGGACCTCACGCAGTACCGGTCGGGCTTCAAGGGCCCCGGCAAGTACGACGGGTCCGTCGTGAACTGGGTCAACGGGCCCGTGCTGAAGGCCATCGCCGCGAGGCGCGGCTTCCACGTCGAGTTCAGCCCGTTCGCCGAGCAGTCCCGCTCGCCGGTGCTGACGGCGACGGCGCGGGCGCGGGACTGAGCGCGGACCGGGAAGAGGGAGAAGAGCCAGCAGTGGTGAACCACGCACCAGGGCGTAGCGGCGGCGCGAAGGTCGCGTCCGATCCTCCGCTCCCGGCGCTGCTCCGGACGTCGGTCGTCGGGTCGTACTCCGTTCCGGACTGGCTCGGGCGCTTCAAGACCGACTACCACCGCGGCCGCCTGAGCGCGGCCGGCCTGAACGAGATCCTCGACGTCGCGATCAAGGCGGCGATCGTCGACCAGGCGCAGGCGGGCGTCGACATCGTCTCGGACGGCGAGCTCCGCCGGGACAACGACATGGACTACCTGATCGAGCGGATCCCGGGCATCGAGATCGTGGGCGGGCCGAAGCACCACTACTTCGACTACTACGAGTCCGTCGTGCGCGAGCGGCTCCCTGAGGGCGCCGCGGTCGACGCCAGCGACCTCGTCGCGGACTTCCGCTTCGCCCGGGGCCTCACCGACCGGATCGTCACCGTCTCGCTCGCCGGGCCCTTCTCCCTCGCCAAGCGGATCCGCAACGAGGCCTACGCCAACGAGCGCGAGCTCGTGATGGCGCTCGCGCACGTGCTGCACTCGGCGTGCGTCGCGCTGGTGGACGCCGGCGTGACCCACGTCCAGATCGACGAGCCGTTCCTCGCGGGCTACCCGGAGGCGGCCGACTGCGCCGTGCAGGCGGTCAACGTCATGACCGAGGGCGTGCCCGCGCACTTCGCCCTCCACGTCTGCTACGGCAACCGCTACGCACGCCCGGCCTGGGAGGGTCACTACGACTTCCTGTTCCCGGCGGTGATCGACGCCCACGTCGACGAGCTGGTCCTGGAGTTCGCCCGCAAGGGGCTGGACGACCTGGAGCTGGCGCGCCGCTACCCGAGCAACTTCGAGATCGGCGTCGGCGTCGTGAACGTGAAGAGCAGGGAGGTCGAGCCCGTCGAGGTGATCGAGGCCCGGCTCCGCCAGGCCCTGCAGCTCGTGCCGGCGGAGCGCATCGTCGTCAACCCGGACTGCGGGCTGCGCCATCTCCCGACCGCGGTCGCGCGCGCGAAGCTCTCGGCCATGTGCGCGGCGGCGGCGAACGTGCGGGCGGAGATCCTCGGGACGAACGGGCGCGGCTCTCGCGGGCGCGCCCCGGCGAGGCCGGGCCCGGGTGCGGCCGTGAACGTGGACGAGGCGGCGCTGCGTGCGGTGACCGAGCGCGCCTCGGCGGGCGGCCCGGCCGAGGCAGGCGCCTTCGACGTCGTCGGGATCGGCAACGCCATCGTGGACATGATCATCGAGGTCGGCCGCGACGTGATCGTCGAGCTCGGCCTCGAGCACGGCGCCATGACGCTCGTCGACGACGAGACCTCGGAGCGCATGACCGTCGCCGCCGGCTCCACCCGCGGCGTCTCGGGGGGCTCGGCGGCCAACACCGTCGTCGGCGTCGTCGCCCTCGGCGGGTCCGCCGGGTACATCGCGAGCGTCGCCGGCGATCCGGTGGGCGACGTGTTCGTCGACGACCTGCGGGCCGCGGGCGTGCACTTCGCGGCGCCGTCCCGCTCCGGCGACGGCCTCGGCACGGGCCGCTGCCTCGTGCTCGTCACGCCCGACGGCGAGCGGACGATGGGGACCTTCCTCGGTGCCTCGACGCTGCTCCAGCCGGGCCACCTCGACGCCGGGGTGCTCGGCAGGGCGAGGGTCGTCTACCTCGAGGGCTACCTCTCGGACGCGCCCGCCGGCTACGACGTGCTGCGCGAAGCGGCGTCGGCGGCCCGGGCGGCCGGCGCCGAGGTCGCCCTCACGATCTCCGACTCGTTCTGCGCTGAGCGCCACCGCGAGCTGTTCCTGGAGCTCGGGGAGCAGGCCGACATCATCTTCGCCAACGAGAGCGAGGTGAAGCTCCTGAGCGGGAGCGACGACCTCGACTCGGCGCTCGGTCTGCTGGGCGAGCTCGGCGGCGTGGGTGTCGTGACCCTCGGCGGGCAGGGCTCCGTGGTCGTCGTCGACGGCGAGCGGATCCCGGTGCCCGCGTGGCCCGTCCCGTCGGTCGTCGACACGACCGGGGCGGGCGACCTGTACGCCGCAGGCTTCCTCTTCGGCTGGACCCACGGCGCCGACCTCGAGGTCTGCGGTACGTTCGGGGCGTTGGCAGCGGGCGAGGTGATCGCGCACCTCGGGGCGCGTCCGGAGCGTTCGCTGAACGAGCTCGTGGTGGAGGTCGCGCTCCACGAGAAGCTCGTCCGCCCGCCGGGAGCCGCGGAGCGCCGCCGCGCCGGCACCGGGCGGGAGCCGCGATCGTGAGGGTGGCTCGGGCAGCTGGGAGCGCGAGCACGGGCGCGCGGCACCGAGCGCCCGAAGAACGCAGCGATCCCATGGGCAGGACGGTCAGGACAGTGGAGAGACGACAGGGCGCCGACGGCGCGATGGAGGAAGCAGATCGATGACGAACGACGCAGGCGTGCTCACGGCCGAGGACTACCAGGTCGCCGACCTGTCCCTTGCCGCGTTCGGCCGCAAGGAGATCGAGCTCGCCGAGCACGAGATGCCGGGCCTCATGGCGCTGCGTGCCGAGTTCGGTGCGAGCCAGCCGCTTGGCGGCGCGCGCATCACCGGCTCGCTCCACATGACGATCCAGACGGCCGTGCTCATCGAGACGCTCGTCGCGCTCGGGGCCAAGGTGCGCTGGGCGTCGTGCAACGTCTTCTCGACCCAGGACCACGCCGCGGCGGCGGTGGTGGTCGGGCCGCACGGCACGCCCGAGCGCCCGGAGGGCACGCCGGTCTTCGCCTGGAAGGGCGAGACGCTGGAGGAGTACTGGAACTGCACCGAGCGGGCGCTCGCCTGGCCGGGCGGCGGTGGCCCCAACATGATCCTCGACGACGGCGGCGACGCCACCCTCCTCGTGCACAAGGGCGTCGAGTTCGAGCGGGCCGGGAAGGTGCCCGAGGCGGAGCCGTCCGACTCGGTCGAGTACCGGGTCGTGCTCGACCTCCTCCGGCGCTCCCTCGAGCAGGACCCCCAGCGCTGGACGCGCGTCGCGGCCGAGATCCGCGGCGTCACCGAGGAGACGACGACCGGCGTCCACCGCCTTTACCAGATGCAGGAGGACGAGACGCTCCTCTTCCCGGCGATCAACGTGAACGACTCGGTCACGAAGTCGAAGTTCGACAACAAGTACGGCTGCCGCCACTCGCTGATCGACGGCATCAACCGTGCGACCGACGTCCTCATCGGCGGCAAGGTCGCCGTCGTCTGCGGCTACGGCGACGTCGGCAAGGGCTGCTGCGAGTCGCTGCGCGGCCAGGGCGCCCGGGTGATCGTCACCGAGATCGACCCGATCTGCGCGCTGCAGGCGGCGATGGACGGCTACCAGGTGGCGACGCTCGAGGACGTCGTCGAGACGGCGGACATCTTCGTCACCGCGACCGGCAACAAGGACATCATCACCGCCGAGCACATGTCACGGATGAAGCACCAGGCGATCGTCGGCAACATCGGCCACTTCGACAACGAGATCGACATGGCCGGCCTCGAGGCGTGGCCCGGGATCACGCGTGAGAACGTCAAGCCGCAGGTCGACGAGTGGCGCTTCGCCGACGGCCACGGGGTCATCATCTTGTCCGAGGGGCGGCTGTTGAACCTCGGGAACGCGACGGGCCACCCGAGCTTCGTCATGTCGAACTCGTTCACGAACCAGACCATGGCGCAGATCGAGATCTTCACGAAGCGCGACCAGTACGAGCGGCGCGTCTACGTGCTGCCCAAGCTCCTCGACGAGAAGGTGGCGCGGCTGCACCTCGACGCCCTCGGCGTGCGGCTCACGCGGATGACGCCCGACCAGGCGAGCTACCTCGGCATCCCCGTCGACGGGCCGTACAAGCCGGATCACTACCGGTACTGAGCGCCCGGTCGAGCGGTCCGGGATCGAACCGGGAGGGTTGAACAGAAGGTGGAGGCGGTTGAAGGCCGCGGCACGCACGGCGAGGTCGTCCTCACCCTGACGTGCCCGGACCGGGTCGGCATCGTCCACGCGGTCTCCGGGCTGTTGGCCGGAGGGGACGTCAACATCTTGGAGAGCCAGCAGTTCGCCGACCCGGACACGGGCCGCTTCTTCATGCGCGTCCAGGCGGCGCTGTCCGAGCGCGTCCGCCTGGCCGACCTGCGCACCGAGTTCGCGCCGCTCGCCGAGCGTTTCGAGATGTCGTGGGGGATGCACGACCCGGCCGAGCGGCCGAAGATCCTCATCCTCGTGAGCCGGATGGGCCACTGCCTGAACGACCTGCTCTACCGGCACCGAATCGGGGCGCTGCGCGCCGAGATCGTGGCCGTCGCGTCGAACCACCCGGACTTCGAGTCCCTCACCCGCTCGTACGGCATCGCCTTCCACCACCTGCCGGTGACCCCGGAGACCAGGGCGGCGCAGGAGTCCAAGCTGCTGGCGCTCGCCGACGAGCTCGGCGTCGAGCTGGTGGTCCTCGCGCGGTACATGCAGATCCTCACTGAGCCGTCGGTCGAGCTGCTGGCGGGCAAGGCGATCAACATCCACCACTCGTTCCTCCCGAGCTTCAAAGGGGCCCATCCGTACCACCAGGCGTACCGGCGCGGCGTGAAGCTGATCGGCGCCACGGCGCACTACGTCACCACGGACCTCGACGAGGGGCCGATCATCGAGCAGGAGGTGGCGCGAGTGGACCACACGCGCAGCCCCGACGAGCTGGTGGCGATCGGGCGGGACATCGAATGCGTCGCGCTCGCCAGGGCGGTCCGGTGGCACCTCGAGCGCCGGGTCATGCTGAACGGCAACAGAACGGTCGTCTTCCGGTGAGACCGGCGAGCACGCCCTCGACCGGCGCGAGGCACCCGGGGATCCGGGCGTGAGCGCGCTGGGGCTCTCCACCGTCGTTCCGGTGGCCGACCTCCCCATGGCCGTCGCGACCTGGACGGCGCTGCTCGGTGTCGAGCCGACCTTCGTCGACGGCGTCCGCTGGGCGCAGTTCGACGTCGGCGGCGGCCGTCTCGCGCTCTCGGGCGAAGGCGTGCCGGACCTGCCGGGCGTGATGGTGAAGGTGGACGACCTGGAGGACGCGTGCCGTCGCGCCCGGGCAGAAGGCCTCGAGGTCGGCGAGGTGACCGAAGGGGCGCACGAGCGGCGGTGCGTCGTCTGGGACCAGCAGGGCTGGCCCGTCGTGCTGTACGCCAAGGGCCCCGCCTGACCGCCGGGGTCGCGAGGCATGGACTGGCCGCCGCGGGCGTGAAGTAGTGTCGTTCGCAACGAGGACCGAAGGTCCCGGCACAACGTTGCCAGGGGGCGTCCGCCCGCCAAGGGCGTCGACGGGGGAGCGTAGGAGGAGCACTTGTCCGCACGGAACACGCCGTCCGGCGCCGGCCGCGTCGGCTCCCGGCTGCGGCCAGGTGGGCCGGGCCCGAGCTGGTGCCGACTCCGGTGACCCGGACCGTTAGCGCCTCCGCGGGCACGGGCACGCCCCCCGCCCCTCCCGACGTCGTGCGCTCCGCCTACGCCGAGCTCGCCGTCACGAACCTCGACCGCTCCCGG
>Ga0209415_10000988_pt1 | contig 54056 bp, 48 predicted proteins | sample PeaSoiSIISIP2007_FD_187696 | JGI IMG/M metagenome (GOLD analysis project Ga0209415, IMG submission 187696) | Peat soil microbial communities from Weissenstadt, Germany - SII-SIP-2007 (SPAdes) (version 2) | ecosystem: Environmental > Terrestrial > Soil > Wetlands > Peat | place: Germany... | reverse complement strand
CATTCCGTCGTTTCCGTACCGCAGCCCGACATGCGCCCGCTGCGCGCATTGCAAGGCAATCCACTTCGCCCGCTATGACGGATATCGAATACTTTACGTCGGCGATGGCCTCTCCGATATCTGTCCCGCGACGCGTGCCGATCGGGTATTTGCCAAGGATTCGCTGGCTGCCTATCTATTGACGCAAGGCAAGTCCTTTACCCGCTTCGAGAACCTGGGCGAGGTCGTAAAGTGCCTCTGGACGGATGCGTCGGGCCACGACCGAAGCTCGCATGCCCTCGAAGCAAGCTGCGACGGCGAGCTGCCATCGGCCCGATAGCGAGCGCGCTGCGCTCGCTCCGTGGCGCAATTGCGGGCCCGCCGCTCGTCACCGGCTCCTTGCGGTGATGTCCGCATCTCCACCGCAAGCACCATCGGCAGACGCGGTTGGCCACCAAGGCGTCGACTCGAGCCTGCGCTTGGCCAGCGTCCCTCCCCTGACTTTTTCGAAACGCGCATGAAGATCGAATGGGCATGGATTAGAGACAACGGCGCCCGCAAGGCGCACGTCCCCGAAATCAACCTGCGCACCAGCGCGCCATGCGCCGTCTTGTTGTTTCACGGCTTGACGGGAGGGCCGATAGAGCTGGCCTACATTGCGCACTATCTGCATCAGCGGGCCAAGATGACGGTGACGTGCCCCGCGCTGGTAAATCACGGCCAGCCGCTCGCCGTTCTCGCAGCCACCCGCTGGGAGCAACTATGGGAAAGCGCTCGGTCGCATTTCCGCCGCGCGCACGAATGCGCGGCGCAAGACGGTGTGCCCCTGTTCGTCGGCGGACTGTCGGTCGGGGCCGTTCTCGCGCTGATGCTCGCCGCCGAGTTCCGCAGCGAGGTTGCGGGCGTCGCTTGCCTGTCGCCGACGCTCTTTTATGACGGTTGGAACGTCCCCTGGTTCCAGCGCTTTCTCGCCCTGGTCGACTACACCCCGCTTAAGTACGTCACCTACCTTCGGGAAGGTTCGCCGTACGGCCTCAAGGACGAAGTGTTGCGAGAGAAAATGCGCAAGCTGTACGAGGCCGAATCGCTGTCCGAGCACGGGCAGCCGCACAGCACGTATGCGCACTTTCCCGTTCGTTTGCTCTGCGAATGCCGTCACCTGATTGCCCAGGCCATGAAGATGCTGCCCGCGGTGCGCGCTCCGGTCCTGGTCGTGCAGGCGGCCGACGACGATTCAACCAGTCCCGCCAATGCGCATTACGTCTTGGACCACGTGTCTTCGGAAAATAAGCGCTTGCTGCTCTTGCACAATTCGTTTCACATCATCACGGCGGACCTCGAGCGGGAGAAGGTCGCGGAGGCGATGGCGCAGTTCTTCCTCGAAACCAGTGCAACCGGGGCGCACACCAGCGACGCCGAGGCAATCCCGGCATAGCTCTGGGCCACGCATCGGGCGCCCACGCGAGCACTGCGGCGCCTAGACACCGACGACCGCCGATTGGACTGCGACGGCTCCCGGGGCCCCGACCGGCGTCGCAAGCCCCGTCTCCGGTGAGGCCATGATGGTGACGCGCTTCATGGCGGTGTCGTCCTGCAGAAGAATCGACACCGATCGATCCGCCGGTGCCTCCCGGGTTTCCTTGGTTAGTCCGCCGGGGGCACCGACATTTCCGTCGACCACAGGCCTGCCATCGGCTTGCACACGGAAGGAATTGCCCGTGTTCGGGGGTCCAGAAAAGATGCTTGCTGTCCGACCTGAAGGTCAGATTTCCGTAGCCCGACGGGTCCCTTCACATGTAGTTGCCATCTAGGCATATCCCTGTGTCATGGGCCGCCGGTCCGTGGCGGGTCGGACGGCCTGCGGCTTTGCACGCGACGTGGAACCGGTCGAGCGCGCCGCTTACGGATTTGGACGCAGCAGCCTCGCCACCGATGCAAGTGTTCGTAGCGTAGCGGTTGCCGATCGGTGCAGCGCTTAGGCTGCCACGCGAATGTGGCATATCATCTCCCCCGGTTCGCCGTCCTTCCTAGGAAAGCCGCATTGCCTCGGCTCGCGCGGCGCTCTTGATCGAATCGAACTCGATCGAATCGCTCCGGACCACCCTCGCGCAGGCTTGCATCGGAGCGAATCGGCCGCACCTTTCCCCAGTTAGCACTGGCGGCACGAGCGGCCGCTCGGGCATGCGACGGCGACCAGGAGAATTCCATGAAGTCACTGGGCAGCAGATCTGATGGCTTGCGCCTTGAGCGCATGAAGGCTTCCCCGCTGTGGGCAGGTGAGGGATTTCGCAACATCCACCCGATCTTGCCGACCTTGCGGGACGCGGCCGCCCGCCCACCGACCTTGACAGAGTTTCTCTGCGGCGGCGAGCGGCGCGTACCGCGGGCGCCGCTGCCGTCCGTGGATCCCACTTCGGCCTGGGCCAGGGCACCGGGCACGGGACTGCGCGCCACCTGGCTCGGTCACTCCACGGTGCTCCTCGAGATCGATGGCCTGCGCGTACTTACCGATCCGGTCTGGGGGCAGCGCGCTTCACCATCGCGGCTCGTGGGCCCCAAGCGCTTCCAGCCCGTTCCGGTTGCTCTGCGCGCGCTTCCGCCGCTGGACCTGGTACTTGTCTCGCACGACCACTACGATCACCTCGACTATCCGACGATTCGCGAACTGGCGCGGCGCGAGGTGCCCTTTGTCACGTCGCTCGGTGTCGGCGCCCACCTCGAGGCTTGGGGCGTGCCACCGCAGCGCATCACCGAGCTCGATTGGTGGGAATCGCACACGTTGCCCAATGCCGATCTGACGGTGACCGCCGCGCCGTCGCAGCACTTTTCCGGCCGGGGCCTGAAGGACCGCAACGCGACCCTTTGGTCGTCGCTGGTCATCCGCTCGCGTCGGCACGCGGTGTTCTTCAGCGGCGACACCGGGTTGACGACCGAATACGGCGCCATCGGCAAGCGGCAGGGCCCGTTCGATCTGGTGATGCTGGAGGTGGGCGCGTTCCACCGGGCCTGGGGCCACATACACCTCGGACCCGACAACGCGCTCGAAGCACTGGGACTGCTCGGTGGAGGCGCGTTCTTGCCGGTGCATTGGGGCACGTTCAGCCTGGCAATGCATGCGTGGGACGAGCCCGCCGAGACCCTGCTAGCACTTGGCCCGAAGAAAGGCGCGCGTCTGGTCATGCCTCGCCTGGGCGAGGCGATCGAGCCCGCTCATGCCGAACGCGTGACGCCGTGGTGGCGCGCGGTCGACTCCACCCGCCTGGGCGAGGCGCCGGTCGAGGCCTCGCCGATGAGGCTGCCCAAGTCGATACCGTGGCCGCTCGACTGAGCGAGTCGGCGGGAATTCGCCGGGCCAGCAATACGCCCCGTGGCAAAAGGTCCGATCCTCAAGCGCTTGCCGTCCACGCCTCCCCGGAGGACATCAACCGAAAAGAAAATATGCCGCCGGTCGCAAGCAGCGCCAGGGCCAGCGCAAGAACGGCGCTTACGCCGAAGTGAAAGATCACGACGGTGCCCACGGCAGCGCCCAGGAACATGGTGGCAGTGGCGGCCAATCGACGTCCCAGGCGCTGGTTCTTGCCTCCTGCGAGCGTCGAGTCAGCCGCGACCCCCGTCAGCGTCAGGGTGAGCACCGTCGTCGACAGGTCGGGAACGCCCAGGCGCCGCGCCGTCGCATTCTGCAATCCCATCGCCAATGCCAGCAGCACGATGAGCTCGTAGTGAACGGCTTCGCCCTCGGAGTCCAAGGCAAGCGCCGATGCGGCGAAGGCCGCACCGATGGCCGCGAACTCCAAAAGGATCGAAATCGCGAGAAGGCGGCCACGATGACTGCCGACGGCCGATCCTAGCCGCCCCCCCGCAAGCGCACCAGCCAGGAACGAGACCGTTGCGGTTAGGGACGCGGCGATCGAGAATTCCTTCGCGTTGGCAACGGCAAAACCGAGGAACGCGATATTTCCGGTCATGTTCGCCACGAAGACATGACCCAGTCTCAGATAGCTGACCGCGTCGACCAATCCCGTCACCATCGTGAGAACGAGCAGCAGCGCCGGCAAAGGGCCATGCTGTATGTCTGGAGCGAACACCCTCGCTGCAATACTCGAGGCGTTAGACATTTCCCTTTCCCCCCTCAGCCGAGAACACGCGCGCGCAAGCCGCGGCAAGCCCCCAGAAAAGCATCGCGGACCCAGTGGTGTCTGCCGGCAGGCGCGCGCGTAACTGTAGCCTTCGCCGGGTCGATGGTTCCTGCATCCAGCTTGCCCCCTATGGGGAACGCGGGCGGCTCAGTCAAGCACTGCGATCCGTGCAAATTGCAGGTGGTGCATCAGCTCGCGCAGGATCAATAGCGTGGCGGCGAACGAGGCGGAGGATGACAGGCCCTCGCGGGCCAAGGGCCGCCCCAGTGCGACCGCTGCAAGCCGGTTGAAAGTGCGCTCCACCGTATCGATGTCGAGCGACGGCTGCGGCGCGGCCGCCACACCGCCGGCACGCAAGATTTCCCGCAGCGCCTCGCCTCCGATGAAGACCTGTCCTGATCCACGAATACGCGGATCGACGCGCATCAGTTCGTCCTCAACCCAAGCGATCGCCTGTTCCAGTTCTGCGCCCGTGGGCGGCACGTGAGCGAAGAATTCCCGCGCGGTCTTTTCCGATCCTAAGGACAACTCGACGACCAGGCCGGGAACTTCGTCCCGGCCGGCGAGAACGAAGGTCGATTCGGTGCCGATCTGCACGTATGCCAGGGGCGCATCAGGAACGACCCTGGCGCGGGCGCCGGCGTAGGCGTCTTGCAAGCTCTGGGAAACGGTGGGCACGGGGAAGAGCCTCGATCGCAGCGTGCTCGACCCTACGCGATTCGGCGCCGCAGGCCAAGCCTCCTGGCACCGCTTCGCTGGCTCAGGAGGAGACGAGCCTCCGCTTCCAGGGAGGCTCCGGACCCAGCCGTTCCGCGAGAAAATCCATGAGCACGCGCACGCGGTGCGGAACGTGGCGGTTGCTGGGAAGGACGGCGTAGATGCCGAGCTCGGCGATCGCAAACCCCGCCAGCGTCTGGCGCAAGCGACCGTCGGCAAGCGCATCGGCAGCCATGAATTCCGGCGTGTAGGTCAATCCGAACCCGGCGACGGCCGCTTCGACGAGCGCATCTCCGTTGTTCGATTGCAGGCGGGTGCGAACCGCAAAGTTCTGCGGCCGGCCATCGATGAGAAACGCCCAGTTGTGCGGGTTGACGGTGGTCGTATAGGCCAGGCATTCGTGGTGTATCAATTCCCTGGGGTGACTGGGCTCGCCGTGGGTTCTCAGGTAGTCGGGCGACGCGGCGACGACCATTTGACTCGAGCTGATGCGCCGTGCGACGTCACCGGGTGCGAGGCGGGGCGTGATCCGAATCGCCAGGTCGATACCCTCCTCGATCAGATTGCTGCGCCGGTCGACGTAATCGACGTCCAGGCTCACTTCGGGAAAGCGCCGGGCGAAATCCAGGACATGGGTGCTGAGGTAGCGCTTGCCGAAACTCAGCGGAGCGCTCATGCGGATCGGGCCGCGCGGTACGTGGCGCTCGGCCGCGGCGCCGCTTTCGGCGGCGTCGACCAGGTTCAGGATGACGCGGCACTTCTCCAGGTAGTCCGCACCAGCGGAGGTGAGCGCCAGACGGCGGGTGCTGCGCGCAATCAGCTTGGTGCCCAGATGGGCCTCGAGCGCAGCCACCTGACGCGTGACGACGGAACGCGCGACCGCCATCTGCTGCGCAACAGCGGAAAAACTGCCTAGCTCGGCGACCCGCAGGAACACGCGCATGGCATCGAGTCGATCCATTGTTGCTAATTTTGCAACAAATAAGAGCTGATTGTCTACTATTTCCCATCGTCGTTTTCGATCACATTGGGCACATGTCTTCCGCAAACGATTTCTTACGCTACGAAACGCTGCCGAGCTTGTTCGTCCCGCACGGCGCGCCCACCTTCGCCCTGCGTCCCGGCGCTGCCGGGGCCGCACTGGCACAGGTGGCGGACGGCCTTTCCCGCCCACGGGCGGTGATCATCGTCAGCGCCCATTGGGACACCGAAGATCCCGTGGTAGGCGCGGCCCCACGGCCACAAACCATCCACGATTTCTGGGGTTTTCCCGCTGAACTCAATCTGATGCGCTACCCGGCGACCGGTTGCGCGGAGGCCTCGGCGGAGATCGTGGCCACCCTGCGCGACGCTGGCTTCAACGCTGCAGGCGATGCGGGCCGCGGCCTGGACCATGGCGCCTGGATTCCGCTGCGGCTGATGTTTCCTGATGCCGAGGTGCCGGTCATTCCGCTCTCTATCCAGTCGAACAAGGGCCCGCGCCACCATCTGTCGGTCGGGCGCGCGTTGGCGCCGCTGGCGACCCGCGGCTTTCTTGTGGTGGGTTCCGGGAACCTGACGCACAACCTGAGCGACCTTCAGCTTGCGCATCGCAATGCCCGGCAGACGCCGCCCTACGTTCGGGAATTCGCCGATTGGATGTGGCAACGGATAGAGGCCGCCGACGAGGCGTCCTTGCTCGACTACCGGCACCTTGCTCCCGGGGCCGTTCGGGCCCATCCGCAGGAAGACCACCTGCTGCCCCTGTACGTGGCACTCGGTGCGGCGCCCGGTCGCGGCCGGCCCGAGCGCATCCATGCAGGCGTCGACGACTGCGTGCTTGCCATGGATGCCTTTGCCTTTCCCTAGGGAACTTGACCGTGGATCGCTCCGCATCCCACTACACGGCCACCGCCATCGGCCTGCACTGGCTCATGGCCGTGCTGCTCGTCACGCTCTTTTGCGTTGGGCTGTACATGCACGAATTGCCCCTGTCGCCATGGAAGCTGCACGTCTACTCCTGGCACAAATGGGCTGGCGTGACCGCGCTCCTTGTGCTGCTCGTGCGCCTGGCCTGGCGCGCGAGGCATCGTCCACCCGAGCTGCCGGCAAGCATGGCGCCGGCTGCGCGCCTGGCCACCCACGCCGGGCATGGACTGCTCTACGTGCTGGTGTTCGCCATTGCCCTCTCGGGGTGGCTGATGAGCTCGGCCAAGGGCTTCCAGACCGTGTATCTGGGCGTATTGCCCATCCCCGATCTGCTGGACAAGAACAAGGCGCTGGGCGAGGCGCTGCAGCAACTGCACCAGGCCCTGAACTTCTTGCTGGCCGCCCTGGTGGCCGCGCACGCCGCTGCCGCGGTCAAGCATCACCTCTTCGACAAGGACGACGTGCTCACGCGCATGCTGCCGCGCCGCGGCTAGCCAGGGCAATGCACGAACAGCCAATGATGATCGCCATGCCAAACCCACGAATTCTCCTGCTGCTGTCCGGACTCGCCCTCGCCCGCCTGGTGCCGGCGACGGAGTTGAACGCGGTCGAAACCGACAGGAGCGCCCTCACCTTCGTGTTCCGCGAGATGGGAGTCCCCGTCGATGGCCGTTTCAAGAAGTTCTCGGCGCAGGTGAGTTTCGACCCTGAAAAGCCTGCCGCCGGCCGGGCGGCAATTGATCTGGATCTGGCCAGCATCGATGCCGGTTCCGACGAGGCCAACGACGAGGTCGCCGGCAGGGCATGGTTCGACACCAAGGCCTATCCGCAGGCCCGCTTTGTTTCGACCGGGGTCAAGGCCCTGGGAGGCAATCGCTACGAAGTCAGCGGCAAGATCAGCGTCAAGGGTCGCACCCGGGAAGTCTCCGCCCCCTTCACTTTCACGCCCCAGGCAAACGGCGGGATATTCGATGGTGCTTTCGTTCTCCAGCGTGCCGACTTCGGCATCGGCGAGGGCATCTGGGCCGACTTCGGCACGGTCGCCAATGAAATCCAGATCAAGTTCCACTTCCTGGCCAGCGCCGGGAAATGAGTCTTGCCACCCCGCAGTCTTTTCGACAACCTAGGAGTTTTTTGATGAAACGCGTCGCTTTGGTCACTTTTGCAATCGCTTTGTCCGCGCCGGCCTTCGCCGTTCCGGAAACCTTTGTCATCGACAACAACCACACGTTTCCGAGCTTCTCGTACAGCCACTTCGGCTACACCGTCCAGACGAGCCGCTTCAACAAGACCAGCGGCAAGGTCGTTCTGGACAAGGCCGCGAAGACCGCCTCTATCGAGGTCGTCATCGACACCCCGTCCGTCGACACCGGTTCGGCGCTGTTCAATGAACACATCCAGGGCGCCGACTTCCTCGACACGTCGACGTATCCGACCGCGACCTTCAAGTCCACCGGCGTCACCTTCGATGGCGACAAGCCCGTTGCGATCGACGGTAACCTGACCCTCAAGGGGGTAACCCGTCCGGTGACGCTAAAGGTTTCTTCCTACCAGCTCATGCCCCATCCCATGGTGAAGAAGGATGCCATCGGCGCCAATGCCACGACCACCGTCAAGCGCACCGATTTCAATGCCGGCAAGTACGCTCCCTATGTGGGCGATGACGTGACCATCAGCATCGCGATCGAAGCGATCAAGGAATGAGCGGTCAACAGCGGACGGAGAAGCGAGCATGAGCCAAGCAACGATCGCTCAAAAAGCCCCCTATGTCGTCGACGTGGAGGCCGGCAAGAGCTATTACTGGTGCGCCTGCGGCAAGAGCCAGACGCAGCCCTTTTGCGATGGCAGCCACCAAGGCAGCGGAATGACGCCGCTGGAATACAAGGCGCAGGAGGCCGGGAGCGTCTATTTCTGCGGCTGCAAGCACAGCGACAAGGGAGCCCTTTGCGACGGCAATCACAAGAAGCTGTAGTTCGCGGCCCATTCTGGCCCGCCCCCCAGGGGGCCGGAACGGGCCGCCCCTGGCAAGGTGTGCGGAGGATCAAACTAACGCGGCAGAGCAATGCTGGGTGGAAAAGCGCTCCACCGGTCTCGTCTCCATCGGGCTTGGCGCGGGTTCGCTGACCGCCGGCGCAATTCGGCAAACCAGCGCAGCGGTGCGCGCCGCGGCAACGACCTGCAGGCGGCCGCCCACGTTCGCGTAGGCAAGTGATCTGCAGGAGCCGACCGCGATCAATACTGCGCCCGAGGGGCTGCGAAAGCAGGGCAGTCCAACGGGATCATCGCCCAGGGGGACAAAGCCCCGATCCAGCAACAGCTTGATGGCGCGATTGCGAGTAGCTTGCGGGCCAATCGCCGGCTCGCGCCCATTGAAATCGCGGCGAATGCCCGGGTTGACAGCATCCGCTGTTGTCGAGTCGAACACTTCAAACATCTCTTCGCCCCCGTCGCCTTGAAGTGTTACTACGAGACCTGCCGCTGGTTGCCGCTCGAACGAGCCAGGCGGGCCTACGCCAACAGGTGCCATGCAATCGGCGCGTCGGCATCTTCGTGCCGTCGGAAGGCATTCTTTCTAATGCCGGGCAGCTACCCAATCCGTCATTCGGATGAAATTCGGGCCTATTCGTGCGTACCGGAAGAAAAGACCGGCGCCGCGGGGTCGATCGCGCGACGGATCACCGCGGGGCGCGATCGCGCGCGAGGCGTCCCAGCCTTGCCGGGCGCCCGACCGCCGGAGCTCGTGGAGCCGCCCCGGCGCCAGACGGGAGTCCCGCATCGGCTGCTTGCCGCAACGCGCGTCCCCGCCGGCCGCGCCGCCCATGCACCCGGTACCGTCGGGTCACTTCTGCCAATCGATATCTATCTTCAGAAGCGGGAAGATGCGGGCGGCTCTCGATGCGACAAGCCGCCCCGAGCGGGGTCGCTGGCACGCAGGGACACGCAAATTCGTCCGGGCTGGGATCGCGTTTGTCACCGAACGTGCGGCCCATGGTGCCCGGCTGTGGAACACGCCAACCGCGGCAAGGGCGGCTCGCCGCGCCGACTCTTAGCGTTTGCGAACGGGCGCGCAGCGCCCTCTCATTCCTGCAGGAACGGCTGAATCAGGCGCTTCCATTCTTCCCGGCCGCGGCAGACCGTCTTTTGCACGAAACATTCCGATTGATTCACGCCGAGCGAACCGTACTCCTTGAACCACCCGTACTGCAGGTTCTCATCGGCATCCCACAGCGCCTGGATCTCGATGGTAGAGGCCTTGTCGCTCGCCTTGTCCACTATCGCCCCAGTGACAACTTCCAAAAAGAAGCACTTGCTGCGCTTGACGTTGTAGTGACTCTCAAACCGGCTTCTCATGTTCGCCTCGTCGGTCCCTGCGACGGCCCGGCGTACCTGGAATTGCTTGTCGACCAGCTTGTTGCATCGTTCCGATTGCTCCTGCGTCGGCAGGTCCGGCGCCGCCCTTGCCCCGCAGGCAACGAGCGCGCACATGATGCCCAAGAGCGCTTTGATCCGGCGGTGGGTATTCATCGATAATTTCGCCTGGTCGGGCTTGCTGCTTGCGTCGCACCCGGTCGAGAATATCAGGAAGGGGGATATCGCACGGGCTAAGGGCTTGGCTCTGGCCGCCTGCCGGTGCTCCCCAAGCAAAGAAAGTCCAAGGTGCGGCCCGCCCCAGACGCGGCCGGGATGGGCTTGTCTGCAGGGGTCGAAGCCGCACGTTCCTGCGCCAGCGCGGCGGGCGGGACGGACGCAGTGCCGATCAGCCGATACCTTTGCCGCATAGCAATCGGCTGCGATCTGGCGCGCGCGCGGCCTTACAGGAGTACCAGCTGCCGGATCGCCTGACCTTCGCGCAGGCGATCAAAGCCTAGGTTGATCTCGTCGAGCCGCAATCGCCCTGTAAGCAGCCGATGGACGGGCAAGCGCCCCTGACGGTAGAGCGCGATGTAACGCGGCAGGTCGCGCACCGGCACGCAAGTGCCGATGTAGCTGCCTTTGACCGTACGCTCTTCCGCAACGAGGTTGACGAGCGGCAATGGCATGGAGTGCCCAGGTGGTGGCAGACCTGCCGTGACCGTGGTGCCGCCGCGGCGGGTGATTTTGTAGGCAAGCTCCATCGCCTTGACCGCGCCGGCGAATTCGAGCGCGCAGTCCACGCCGCCGCCGGTCGCCGAGCGCGCCAGTTCGGCGCAGTCGGGCGCCCCGGCGTTGAAAGCGTCGGTGGCACCAAGCATGCGGGCAAGCTCGAGCTTGTCTGCGGCCAGATCCAGCGCGACGATACGCGAGGCGCCGGCCGCGACCGCGCCCAACAGTGCGGCCAGACCCACGCCTCCCAGGCCGATCACCGCCACGCTCTGGCCCACCGCGACCTTGGCGGTATTGACCACTGCGCCAACGCCAGTCAGCACGGCGCAGCCGAACAGTGCCGCCTCCTCGAGCGGCAATTCGGGATCGATCTTCACGAGCGAGTGCCGCGACACGGTCGCGTACTGGGCAAATGCGGAACAGCCCAGATGATGGTGCACGGGCTTGCCCTTGAGTTGAAGACGGCGCCCGCCGCTCAGCAAGGTGCCGCCCGTATTTGCCGCGGCGCCGGGTTGGCACAGCGCCGGACGCCCCTCCGCGCACGGCAGGCAATGCCCGCAACTGGGCACGAACACCATAACCACGTGATCGCCCTTTGCAAGGTCGGTGACGCCGGCACCGAGCGTCTCGACCACGCCGGCAGCTTCGTGTCCCAGCAGCATGGGCACCGGCCGGGGCCGGTCGGCGTTGATCACCGAAAGGTCCGAATGACACAGTCCCGCCGCCACGATCTTCACCAGAACTTCGCCTGGGCCTGGGGGATCGAGATCGAGGTCCTCGATCACCAGCGGCTTTGTTTGCGCGTACGGGGTCGCCGCTCCCATCGCATGCAACACGGCTCCTCGGATCTTCATATTGCCCACTCCCCTTGGACCTGGAACGATTGCTTCCCCGATGGCGCCCTCAGCTCTGCGCGCCCGCATTTGCCTGGTCCACTTGCTAAAAGCTCAAGCCGCGTGCTCCCACGTGGCGCGCCGGCCGGCGCAGCCGGTACTGCTAGCACTGAGCCAAGCGCGGTGCGAACCCGTCTCCTGGCCGTTCATCCGCAGGCAAGCTCGAGGCGGCCGTCGTCGCGGCGATCAAATGCAGTTCCCAGCGCACTTGCCTACCGGTGCAACATGGCAAGCAGCCAGTCGGCGTCGGTGTTGTCCGGGTGCAGGCGCGAATGGATTTCCTTGTCCCGCCGCGCCTCGCCCGAGCTCGTAACGGCCGCTTCGAGATGGATGATTCGCACCCCTGGCTGCCGGGACGCGATCGGCGAGTTCGCGTCCCGGCAGCCAGAGGTAGTCGTTGCGCACCGGTCGCGCGATGGCCCCGTGCGCCGTCTCGGCCCGCTCGACGTACGTTGGTGCCGACGATACGTATGGTTCGAACCGCTGCGCACTGCCCGGATGGGCCAGTACCTGGTCGATGCCTCGCCCGATCATGGCGTCGCCGCACAGGAACAGCCTCACGCCACGACGCGCCGGGATGCGGGGTTCACCCATCGCGTTAGGGCTCGCCCGGCATTGACGAATGCGCCCAGCGCCGGGCTGCCAAGCGCAGTTCGGCGACGAATTCATCGAGCCGGGCGGCAGGCAACTGGTCGATCCCGGCAGCGCCCGCGCGGCCGGCGCCACCAAAGCGCCGGCACAGGCAATCGAGCTCGCTACCGGCGCCCGTCGCCCTCGGCGCGCGAACGCTGATCCGATAGTTCGCACCCAGGCTTTCCTTGATTACGGCGCAGGCACGCCGAGGGTTTTGCTCGGCAAGCCGGTTTGCGAGAGTACCGCTCACCCGGCGGCTCCAGGCGCAGTCGGGGAGCCGCAAGACGCTGCAGTGGTCGTCCTCGTGGAGCGGCGCGATCTGACTTGCCGCTTGCAGGTCGGCACCAATCTGCGCGGCCAGAACCTCGACGATCGGCTCGCGCGAGGCAAACTCGAATGGGTCGACGTACCGGTGCAGCAGCTCATAGAGCGCGTGCGGCTGGATCGCAACGTCGGCCTCGGAATCCCCGTACGCGTTGTAGTTCAGCGCTTCGCCCAAGGCGCGCAGGCTTGCCTGGCGCCCCTGGTCGAGCATCATTGCGTCGGCCATCCGAACCGCGCAGCGCTGCAGACCGTCGCCAAACGCCCCCACAATCGCCCACAGACGAAAGCGTCCTCCGAGCTCGCGGTCGACCAGTATGCTGGTGCAAACGTCCGGGGAGGGGTCGATGCAGACGCGCAACCTGGCGTGGGTCGGGACCTCGCAGGCGATATGGTGATCGATATAGTGCACGCTGGCGCCGTCGGACAACAATCGAAGCAGCGCGGCGCGATTGCGATCAAGCGACAGATCCAGGACGGTCACCACGCTCTGGCGGTCGCCGCGCACCCGGTCAAGCAGGCCAATTTCACGCTTTAGGCCCGTGACGATCTCGCTCTGGACCGGCTCAGCCAGGCGCAACTGGTGCAGCGCGCACAAGCCATCTGCATCACCGTTGAAGACGTCGATATGGCGCATGTCAGGCAATCGTACCCGGATTCGAAGAGGGTGCGCACGCCCGAGCGTTGCTCCCCCCGAAGATGCAATAATCCTCTGCCCACGCGAACGGTTCCGGGTTGGAAGTGATCTCCCGGGCAACGCCAGGCGCACCCGATGCAGCCACCGATTTGCGCCGACTCTGCCGCTGACTCGCGGTCCCTGGCCGACAAGGTGAGGTTCCTGAGCAGCGCCGCCGCGTACGGCGTACCGGCGAGCCCGGTCGAAGTTCGCGAGACCCACATGGCAGTGCTCTTCTTCACGGGCGAACTCGTCTTCAAGCTCAAGAAACCCGTTCGCTACCCGTTCCTCGATTTTTCGACCGTTGCGGCACGCGAACAAACCTGCCGCGCCGAAGTTCAGCTGAACCAACGTCTCGCTCCGGGGGTACACGTGGGCGTCGTGCCGCTGCGCCAGCTGGCCGACGGGCGCTACGCACTGGGGCACGCAGTGGCGGACCAGGCGCCCGATTCGGGGGCGGTGGTCGATTGGCTGGTGAAGATGCGCCGCCTGCCCTCGGAGCCCATGCTCGACCGCCTAATTGCCCTGGGCGCTCTGGAGCCCGGGCAAGTCGATTCGCTGGCGGACCTGCTGATGCGGTTCTATCGCAAAGCCGACGCCTCCCCGATCGAGCCTGCGGTCTACGTTGGCCGTTTCGTCGCCGAGCAGGCGATCAACCGCGACGTGTTGACGCACCCGCTTTTTGGCTCCAGCCACATGACAAGCAGCCAAGCCCTGGAGCGTTTCGATCACGCCCTGCAGCAACATCGCCCACTGCTGCTCGCGCGCGCCTGGGACGGGCGCCTGGTCGACGGCCATGGCGACCTGCGGCCCGTGCATGTGTGTCTTGTCGACCCCCCCGTCATCATCGACTGTCTGGAATTTAACAGCGCGCTGCGGCGTCTCGACCCGTTTGACGAACTCGCCTACCTCGGCCTCGAATGCGCGATGGCCGGGGCTCCCTGGGTCGGGCCACGCCTGGTCCAGCGCTGGGCAGCGGCAGCCGGCGACCAGCCGCCCCCGGAGCTGCTTTGCCTGTACGCCGGGTACCGCGCGTTGCTGCGCGCGCGCCAGTGTCTGGTGCACCTTCTTGAGCCCGCCTCGCGCGCCCCCGACCAGTGGTTTGCCAGCGCGCAGCGGTACGTTCACGCCGCACTCGAGGCAATGGCCGGTCTCTAAGCCGACTGCTCCCGCCCGAAGCCCTTTCCGACCTGGTGCCGGATCGCGGCGGCAAACAGCGGAGCCGCCGGCACCACCTCGACCCGGGACCCGATCCAGTCCTGCGGCAAACGAAACGGCGGTACCGAATCGCTGATGAAGACCCGCTCGATCGGCGCAGTTCGCAGTACCGCCGCCGCCTCTGCGACGAACAGCCCATGGGCCACGAAGACGAAAACCCGGCGCGCACCGGCGGCCGTCAGCGCCGAGGCTGCCCGTACCATCGTCGTCCCGCTACTGAGGATGTCGTCGAAGACCAGCACCGTCGCGTTGGCGACGTCGCCTATCACGGCCGTGCTGCCACCGACCACGCCCTCCCGGCGGGTCTTGTCGAGAAAGGCTTGCCCGAGCGGGCGCCCGAAGCAACGCTCCAGCGCCTCGCGCCATTGCTGGACGCGCTTGACGCCCCCCGGATCGGGGGAAGCGATGACCAGTGCCTTGCCATCGTCGCAGGCCATCGCGGCTTGGTCGAACAGCCAGTGGCTCTCCAGGTGGACCGTACGGCAGCGAAAGGAATTCTCGAACGCGGCTGGATTGTGCACTTCGAGCGTTATCACGACGTCCGTGCCGACGGACTCGAGGAGCTGTGCGATGTACCGCGATCCGACCGGATCATAGGGCTGGGTACGCCGATCCTTGCGCGAGTAGGCAAGGTAGGGCACGACCGCGGTGACGCGCTCGGCGCCGTGGTCGCGCACCGTCGCCAGGAAAAAGAGCAGGCGGATGAGCTTTTCGGCGGATTCTTGTTCGGGTCCGCCGTGCAGGCTTTGCATGACGTATACATCGGCGCCGCGCACGTCCACCAGTGGGCGGGCCTTGTGCTCGCCGTCCTCGAACCCGCGCTCCTCGTGAGGGCTCAGCGAAAGACCAAGCGCCGCGGCGACGGAAGTACCGAAGGCGTGACTTGCCCCGAGCGCGAACAGCAGCATGTTCAAAGCCTAGCCCTCGCGCGCCACGCTAGAGCTGACGCGAATCAAGCTCCGGCTACCCGATCGCGTTGCCACCGGCACTTGGCATCTGCACAAGACGGCCACCGACGGTCGGACGCCAACACCGCCCGGCCTTTGCCATCTTCGATCGCGGCCCGGCCGCAGCTCGGCCCGGACGCTTGGCTCGCCGCGGGCCGCGGAAGGCCCCCTCCACCAGGTCCGCAACATCATCGCCCCTCTTTGTCCGTCGATTGCGCAGCGCCTTTGCGCACCGGAAACGACACCGGCCACCGCGGGGTCCGCCGTTGCCGCCAAGACCACGATCTGCGTTTGGCTCTTGGATACCGCAGGCTGGCCGGGTTGCGCCCGTGAACCAACGTTTGCCCAGGATCAATGCCGGTGCCTTCGTCCGGGGCCAGACTGTGCCTATCGTCTATCGAAGTCTATATCGGCCATGAAACTAGCGCTGCAGGTGGTATTCCGCGACATTCCCAAATCCGACGCCGTCGAAGTGGCGGTGCGCAAGCATGCGGCGAAACTCGACGAGTTCTGCGACCACCTCATGAGCTGCCGCGTGACCGTGGAAGAGTCCGCCAAGCACAAGCATCAGGGCAAGCTCTACTCGGTCCACATCGACGCGAAGCTTCCCGGCAAGCAGATCTCCTCGACCCGTCATCACGAGAACGAGGACGTGTACGTCGCGATCCGCGATGCCTTCGACGCCGTGAAGCGCCGCCTCGAGGACCACGTGCGCATGGAGCGCGGCCAGACCAAGCCGCACGAGCCGCTGGTGCAAGGCCGCGTGGTGCGCCTATTCGAAGAGGGCCATGGATTCATCGAGGACGCCGACGGCAACGAGTATTACTTCGACCGCGCAAGCCTCTTGCACCCGAGCTTCGAGAAGCTCGAAATCGGGGTACCGGTGGAGTTTCTCGCGGAGCTCGCGGCCCAGGGCCGGCAGGCCAAGCGGGTTAGCGCGGCCCGGCAGCAGGTTGCCTCGTCCCCTTAGCCCTTGACGCAGATCCTGGGGCGCAGCAACGCCACGCGCCGTGCCAAACCGGCGCCTTCGGTGGCCTTGGCCACGGCCTCGACATCCTTGTAGGCTCCGGGTGCCTCCTCGGCCGCACCGCGCATCGAGTGGGTGTGGATCAGGATGCCCCGCTCACGCAACTGTTCGATAAGCTCGCGCCCGCGCCATTGCCGCATTGCCTGGTGCCGGCTCATCAGCCGCCCGGCGCCGTGGCTGGCCGAACTGAAGGCGCGCGCCTCGGACGCCGTGGTGCCCGCCAGGACGTACGAGCCGGTACCCATGCTCCCGCCGATGATCACCGGCTGGCCGGCGTCGCGGTAGCGATCGGGAAGTTCCGGATGGCCGGGTCCGAACGCCCGGGTCGCTCCCTTGCGATGCACATAAAGGCGCCGCCGCCGGCCGGCAACGACGTGCTCTTCCACCTTACAGGTGTTGTGCGAGACGTCGAACAGCGTTGCCGACTGCGCGTTCGGAAAGTAGTGCCCGAAGACACGTCGCGTCAGCGCCGTCAAAATCTGCCGGTTGGCGAGCGCCACGTTGGTCGCGGCGTTCATCGCTCCCAGGTATTGCTGCCCCTCGGGCGAATCGATCGGCGCGCATGCCAGCTCCCGGTCCGGCAGCACGATCCCCAGCCGGCCTGCCGCCTTGGCTAGGCAAATGAGGTAGTCGGTTCCGATCTGGTGGCCCAGGCCCCGAGAGCCGCAGTGGATCGAGATCACGACCTGTCCCGGCGACAGTCCGAACGCGGCCGCGGTCCGCTCGTCGTCGATCCGGTCCACCACCTGCACCTCGAGGTAGTGATTGCCCGAGCCCAGGGTTCCCATCTCGCCGCGCTGACGTTGCCGGGCTTGCGGCGACACCGCCGACGGATCGGCGCCCGCAACGCAGCCACGCTCCTCGATGAACGGCAGATCAGCCACGTCCCCGTAGCCCTGGCCGATCGCCCAGGGCGCACCCTCGCGCATGATGTCGTCCAGGTCCTGGCTGCCGAACTGCAGTTTGCCCTCGACGCCGACCCCGGCGGGGATGTCGCGCAAAAGGTTGTCCGCGAGCTCCTGCAGGCGCGGCACGAGTTCCTCGAACGACAGGTTCGTGCGAAGGCAGCGGATGCCGCACGATATGTCGAAGCCGACACCGCCGGCCGAAACGATGCCGCCGCGTGCCGGATCGAAGGCCGCGACTCCGCCAATCGGAAATCCGTATCCCCAGTGTGCATCGGGCATTGCGTACGCAGCACCAACCAGTCCCGGCAGCCTCGCCACGTTGCCGAGTTGCTCGAGTACCTTGTCGTCCATCGCGGCCACCAGGTAACGGTCGCCGTAGACGATGGCCTCGGCGCCGCCCGCGGCCGATGGGCCCTTGATGCGCCAGCTCCATTCATCGAGGGCTTCGATCCGGCTCATGTCCATGTAATGTCTCCGCCTTGGTGCCCCATCGCCGCATCCTGCCTACACGTCGACCACGCAGCGCGCCTCCCACAGCGAGCCAACGCGGCGCACCGATAGCGCGGTGAGCGTCGCACCCTTGACCTCGGTGCCGCGTTCGTGGGCGTTGCTCCACGGCTCCCCACTCGCGCCGCCGGTCCAGCCAGTGCCCTCGTGACGCAACCAGAATTTTGCGAGGATAGCTCCCTCGCAGCGCGCCGCGCTCAACAGCGAATTGAGCCATCGCACAAGCGCGAGTTCGAGATCGCCCTCCTCGAACTGCACTGGCACGATGATGATCCGATGCACCTGGGCGAGGTCGGCCTGGATCGCGAACGTTGCCTCCGCGGCCGCTTCGAATGCTGCATCGACCGTCGGCCCCCGCCCGATCACGCCGATGTCGGCGCCATGCTCGAAGTAGCGGTCCTGTTGCTGCGCACGACGAGCCGCGTCAGGAGTGTTCATCGCTGCGCCGCAGGGTGTTCATCGAACCGCGGAGCCAGGTTGTTCATCCCGCCGCTTCGCCGGTTTCGCGTTCGCGCTCGCGCAGCCGCGTGATGCTTTGCACCACCTGCACCACGTCGTCATCGGCCAAGGGCGGGCGGCAGCGCGTCCGGTTCCAGCTGAGCAGCAACTCAAGCGCGACCTCCGGGTCGACGCCGCGCGAGAGCAGGTGTCCGGTAAGCGAGGCGAGCGTGTTGTTGCGCTCGCCTTCGGCCACGCCCTCGCTCACCAGACGGCGCCAGTGGGACGGGGCGTGCCTCGAATGTCCCGCCGCCTGCATCGCCTGGCCAAGCCACGCTGGCATGCGCGCAGCAGACAGGTCCTGCGGAGCGCATCCCTGCGCCCACTCGTAACGACCGCCACTGGGGTGCAGCGATGGCGGAGCCACCACGCAGCCGCCGTCGGCGCGCACGTCGACACCGGGGCGCAGCGCGACGCGGTTGGTCACTGTTGCGCCGGGGTGCGCAAAATAGATATGGCGGCCGCCGCCGCCCGTGTGCGCCTCGACCGTCCTGGGCAGCGGGCCCTGCTCGTCCTCGAGTCCAGCGAGGCTCTCCAGACCCCCGTGGCGCGGATCGATATCCAGGACCACGACCCCCGAAATCCGGCCGGTCACCAGGCCGACGTTTGCATCGGGCCAGCGCTGGAACCACGACTCGATTTCGCTCACTGCTGCGCGACGCTGCTGGAACTCGAGCCAGGGCACCAGCGGGCGCTTGCCGCGCGCCTCGATGGGAATCACCGCCCATCCGCGCGCCGCGTACGCCCGCGCCGCGGCCCGCATGTCATCGGCCAGCACGCGCGCCGTGCGCGCATCCCTGCGCGGAACTTTGCTCATACAGTGACCACGTGCCGGCGACGATCACGCTCCGCATATCGGAATGGCTAGCACCGCCACCGGAGCAAGGCTACGCTCGCGTCCTGGCGGCGCTTGGACGCAGCGCAATTGTGGTGGGAGCCGACGAAGGAAGCAAGATGACCGACTACACGATAGAAGCAATCACGCCCTGTGCGATTCCGGGATGTATTGCGCTGCGCATGGATCGGACCCACGGACGAACCCAGAAGCCAGTCACGGATGGCCGAAACCCTGTATGGGCAGCCGGTAATCGCCGGGCGGCACGTTGTCGAGCGAAAGGCCGATGCCGCGGCGGGAAGGTAAGCGAGTACCGGTACGTTGACCCCCGTGATACCGGGCGTCGACAACTGGGGTGCGCTCGCCGACGCTCTCGACGCGCTCGAGTTCCCGGACGGGAGGGGGAGAATCCCCGACGAGGAACAGGCTCCCGACCGCGCCCCCTTTATCCGGTACGCCTTACGCCGATAGCCGGAAATGCGCGTTGACGACACAAGCAAACCGCAAGGGTGATGCCGCCGCCAGCGGCCCGCGCGCTCGATCAGCGCCCCTCGATCCGCTCGAGCAGCCGCAGGCGTCGCGCGGCGCATGGCCCAGCGCGCCAGCGCTGCAACGTCTGCTCGTCTTGCAGCCGGTAGAACGTGGCGTTTACTTCGACGCAAGAAAGGCGCGGCGCGTAGCGCGCGAGCCATTAGCGCTTGGCCCGGCCGGCATCGAGCGTTCCGCGCCAGCTGTCGTAGTTCGCCGCTTGTGCCTAGGTAAGCGCGCCCGGTCAATGACTACCACGCGCAGTAGCGACCTTGGCGGCCACCGGGCGGGCGCGCGGGTTCGGCCGGCCACGCAGGCGCGCCGCCCCATTGGTGCGCCGGCCAGACTCCGAGGCTCGCGAGCCCCGCTTGCCGGGCCGCGCTCGCGCCTAGCGCCAAAGCGCCGAACGCACGCGAGCGCAAGTCATCTCCCCCGCGACCGCGGCGCCTTGATCTGGAGAACGCCTGCACCCCGCGGCACTGCCGAGGTCGGGCGAAAGTGGGACAGCGATTTGCCGCCTGCGCCTGGAAGGCAAAGCATACGTCGGGAGCGGGCGCAAACGATCCAAGAGACGCGGGCATGTGCGGTGGCGCCGACGCTGCAATCGGATGGCAAATCGTACGCCCGGCTTGTCACGTAGCCATTTGCGCCTCCTGCATGACCCGGACGTCTTGTAAGCAACGGGCATACCCAAATTCGCAATGCTTCGTTCCCGCACTACCGGCGGCTGCCTAAGCTAGCGCCTGCTGTCTATAGCCACCAAATCGCTAGGAGTTGCTATGTCCATTGCTCTGGATGGAGCCCTGGTCCATCCGGCTGTCGCCCGTGCCCGCCTCGAAGCGGAAACGGCCTGGAGTTGCCCGCCAGCGCTCGTCGAGGCGACGGCGAGCATTGCTGTCGTTCGCAGACTCGTGGCCGACCAGTTGAGCGCAAAGGCAATCGACGTCGATCTGAACTCCGAGTATCCCGAGGAATTTCTCCGCGCTCTCGGTCGGGCCGGCGGCTTCCAGGGCGCGGCGGCAACCGAGTTCGGCGGCAACGGCCTGAGCCTGCAGCACGTCGTGCGCGTCATGGAAGAGGTGGCCAAGGTCTGCCTGTCCACCGGATTTCTGGTCTGGTGCCAGACCGCTTGTGCGCGATACGTCCAGATGTCGGACAACGAGGCCTTGAAGCGCCGGCTCCTGGCGCGCATCGTCGGCGGCGACATCCTGGCGGGAACTGGCTTGTCCAACACGATCAAGTCCTGCGACACCATCGAGGAGTTTCGTCTGTCGGCCAGACGCGTCGATGGCGGATATGTCGTCTCGGGGGCACTTCCTTGGGTCTCCAATCTGGGCCCCACCCACTACTTCGCTACCGGCTGCCCGGTCGTCGGGCAGCCGGCCACCGAGGACGGCCTGGTCTTCGTATTGGTCGACTGTCAGTCGCCCAACTTCCGGCTGGTCGAAAGCGCCCGCTTCGTCGCCCTGGACGGAACACGCACGGTTGCTTGCCAGTTCAAGGAGACTTTCGTTCCCGACGCCATGGTGCTGGCGCACCCCGGCCAGTCGCGGGCCTACTTCCAGCGCATAAAGCCGGGGATGATCCTGGCGCAAATGGGGATGGGCCTGGGCCTGATCGACGCCTGCGTGGAAATGATGCGACAGTCCAACAAGACGCACGCCCACGTCAACCAGTACCTTGACGATCAAGTCGACGATGTCGACGCCGTCTTGCAGCAAACGCGTGCGGCGACCTATGCCCTGTGCGAGGCGCTCGACCACCAATCCGGCGCAGTGCCCATCGTGGACATACTCAAGGTGCGCTTGGCAGGCGGCGAGCATTCCCTGCTGGCGGCCAATGCCGCCATGCTGCACGTGGGCGCCAAGGGGTATCAGAAGCGCAGTGCCGCGCAACGCCGACTGCGCGAGGCCTACTTTATCGCCATCGTGACCCCGGCCACCAAGCACCTGCGCAGGGAGATCGCCCGCCTTGCCGCGGGCAACGGCCACGGCATCGGCGTCTGAGCGTCATGGACCTGCGTCAGGACCGCGTCGCAATCCCGCTGGCTGCCGCCAAGCGTCGCCTGGCACGAGGCGGAGGATTTCTCCGGGGCGATGCTCGGGGCTCGCGGCAAGCAGCACCCCGGCAGGCTCGAATACGCCATTGCCGCGGGACCCGGGATCTGCCGGGTCTGCTCCCGTTCGAATTTGCGTCATGTCCGTCCTGAGAAGCCCCGTCGAGGCGGATAGTCCGCCGGGTTGCGGCTGCGGCCGCCACGCCAGCCTCAGCGGGCACGGCAACGCCACTGGTGGGGAGGAAGCCTTCGCCCGTGGCTTGGTCGAGGCGACGCTTTTGCAGGCGCTCTTCCCGGGCGCGGCGCAACGCCGTCGCTTCCTCAAGGCCGTTGGTCCGGGCACGGCCCTGGCGGCGCTCGCGACCTTGCTTCCGATCGGCGCCTTGGCGAGCATCGCGGCGGAAAAGGGCCCACTGGAGAAAAAGGAACTCAACGTCGGATTTTTGCCAATCACCTGCGCCACGCCCATCATTGTGGCCGGCGCCGGCGACTTCTTCGCCAAGGAGGGGCTGGACGTCACGCTGCGCAAGACGGCCGGCTGGGCGGTGGTTCGCGACAAGACGCTGTCGAGGGAATTCGACGCCTCGCACATGCTCTCGCCAATGCCGCTTGCGATCACCATGGGCGCGGGCTCCACGGCAACGCCGATGGTCATGCCGGTGATGGAGAACATCAACGGCAACGGCATCACGCTGCACCTCAAGCACAGGGACAATCGCGACCCGTCCAAGTGGAAGGGCATGAAGTTTGCGATTCCATTTGACTACTCGATGCACAATTTCCTGCTGCGTCACTACCTTGCAGCGCATGGCATCGATCCGGACAGCGACGTGCAATTGCGCGTCATGGCGCCGCCCGACATGGTCGCCAACCTCAAGTCCGGCAACATCGACGGATTCATCGTCGCCGAGCCGTTCAACCAGCGCGCCGTCTACGAGGACGTCGGCTTCCTCCACGCACTCACCAGCGAGATCTGGGACGGGCATCCGTGCTGCGGCTTCGCCGCGACCGAGGATTTTGCGCTGGGCAATCCGAACACTTTGGCAGCGCTCGTGCGGGCCCTAATGCGCGCCACCCAGTTCGCCCACAAGGCGCAAAACCGCAAGGACGTGGCGCAGCTGATCGCGCCTGCGAACTACCTCAACCAGCCGGTGACCGTCGTCGAGCAGGTGCTGACCGGCCACTTTGCGGACGGCCTGGGAAAGGTCCGGGACGTCCCCAACCGGATCGACTTCGATCCGTTCCCCTGGCAGTCGATGGCGGTGTGGATGCTCAGCCAGATGAAACGCTGGGGATACGTCAAGGGCGACATCAAGTACCAGGACATCGCCGAGAAGGTGTTCCTGGCCACCGACGCCCGCAAACAGATGCTCGAACTGGGCCTCGACGCGCCCACGAGCAATTACCGGCGGCATTTGATTGCCGGAGTGGAATTTGATTCCGCGCGCACCGACGACTACCTGCGCACGTTGGCGATCCGGCGCATTTGACGAGGCGACGATGCTGCGCAAGGATTCGATCAAGGCCATCGCCCTCTCGCTCCTGCTCTTCGCGGTGCTGGTGGGCCTATGGCACGCCGCCACGGTTCCAAGCAAGCCGCTGGCCACCTCGGCGCCCGACGCCGAGTACGCGGCGCTCATGGGCAAGGCGGAGGAAAAGTCCAATGGTTTCCCGTCTCCGTCGAAGGTCGGCCAGGCGTTTGTTCATTACCTGTCCGATCCCTTCTACGACCGGGGGCCGAACGACAAGGGAATCGGCATCCAGCTCGGCTACTCCCTGGGTCGCGTCGCCCTGGGCTTTCTCCTGGCGGTGGTCGTTGCCGTGCCGCTGGGTTTTATCGTCGGCATGTCGCCGCTGATGTATCGCGCCCTCGATCCGTTCATCCAGATCCTGAAGCCGATCTCCCCCTTGGCATGGATGCCCATCGCCCTCTATACCTTGCGTGACTCCTCGGTGTCGGGTGTCTTCGTCATCTTCATCTGCTCGCTCTGGCCGATGCTGATCAACACCGCCTTCGGCGTAGCGGGCGTGCGCACCGATTGGATAAACGTCGCCCGAACTCTGGAGGTGACACCACTGCGCAAGGCCTTGCAGGTAATCCTGCCGGCGGCCGCGCCCACCATCCTCACCGGCATGCGCATTTCCATGGGCATTGCCTGGCTGGTCATCATCGCCGCGGAAATGCTGGTGGGCAGCACGGGCATCGGGTACTTCGTGTGGAACGAATGGAACAACCTCGCCCTGCCCAATGTGATCGTGGCCGTGACCCTGATCGGCATCGTCGGCATGCTGCTCGACCTGGCCTTCGGTCGCCTACAGAAGTTGGTCACCTATGCCGAGTGATGCCATGAGCCCCTATTACGTTGCCATCGAGGGTCTGACCAAGGTCTATCCATCGACCGACGTGCCGAATCCGCGGGTATTCGAGGACCTCCATTTCCATATCGACAAGGGCGAGTTTGTTTGCATCGTCGGGCACTCGGGCTGCGGCAAAACGACGATCCTCAACATTCTCGCCGGCCTCGAGAAGGCCACCGCGGGCGTCGTCATCATGGACGGCAGCGAGGTGTCCGGACCCAGCCTCGACCGCGGGGTCGTCTTTCAGGACCATGCGCTGATGCCCTGGCTGAGCGTGCGCAAGAACGTTTGCTTCGCCGTCAAGTCCCGCTGGCCACGCTGGTCCGCCGACAAGATCGACACGCACAGCCGGCAGTACCTCGACATGGTCGGCCTCGGTCAGGCACTCGACAAGAGGCCATCGGAGCTCTCCGGCGGCATGAAGCAGCGCGTGGGCATCGCCCGTGCCTTCGCCATACAGCCGAAGATGCTGCTGCTCGATGAACCCTTCGGCGCGCTCGATGCCTTGACGCGCGGCAACATCCAGGACCAGCTGCTCAAAATCGTGCAGGCCACGCACCAGACCGTGTTCATGATTACGCACGATGTCGACGAGGCGATTCTCCTCGCGGACAAGATCCTGCTCATGAGCAATGGCCCCAACGCCCGGATCGCCGAGATCGTCGAAGTCACGATGCGGCGCGACCGCAACCGCTCCACCGTGCACCACGACCCGCAGTATTACCGGATCCGCAATCACCTGCTGGATTTCCTCGTTAACCGCTCCAAGACCTGCGCCGAGTCAGCGCCGGGCTCGGTGCACGACGCGCGACATCCGCCGCTCGTGCGCCCGGGAATCGACGGCGACTGGGCCCCCGCTACGGCCACCGTCTTGCCGCTGCCGATCGAGCGGGACAAGTCATCGCGTCACTTGATGCACGCCGCCAATACCTGAGGTGCCGACCCCGCCTGCAAAGGAGGACCCCATGACCCGTAACGACGTAACCGAAATGATTGTCGCCGCCAAGATCAAGAGCGGAATCAGATGGTCCGACATCGGTGCCAAGCTTGGCCTGTCGAAAGAATGGGTCACGGCGGGGTGCCTGGGCCAGATGACCTTCAACGACAAGCAGGCAAGCGTCATCGTCGAGCTCTTCGGCCTACCTCCGGAGGCGGTCCAGCTGCTGCAGGTCGTGCCCTACAAGGGCTCGCTGCCGACCGCGGTGCCGACCGATCCACTCATCTACCGGTTTTACGAACTGGTCAACGTCTATGGCACCACTCTCAAGGAACTGATCCACGAAGAGTTCGGCGATGGCATCATGAGCGCGATCGACTTCCAGATGGACCTGCAGCGCGAACCAAACTCGGCGGGCGACCGAGTCAAGATCGTGATGTCGGGCAAGTTTCTGCCGTACAAGACTTACTGAGCGTTCGCCGCGCTCTTCGACTGCATTCCCGTTTCACTTCACAACGGAGCCACCCATGCCCACGGAAACCGTCAAGACCTATCTGCGCCCCATCGATCGCGATGGACTGCTGAAGTTCGCTGCCGCCGGCAAGGCCGACCCCAGCCGCAGGGGCACCAACAAGGTTCATACCGTCATGCAGGGCCAGTTCCGCTCCTGGAGTTTCGTCGGGATCCACAATCCGGTCGTGGTGGACGAGCCCTTGCACCTGTTTGGCGAGAACACGGTACCGGCACCCGGGGAAATCGCGCTCTCCGCGCTAGGCGGTTGCCTTGGCGTCGGGATAACGGCCGTGGCGACGCTGCGCCAGGTTCGACTATCCAAACTGGAGCTGTTTCTGGAAGGCGACATCGGCAATCCGGCTGCCTGGGGCGCGGGCGGCGCCGAAATGCAGCCCCTGCAGATGGGGTTTCAACAGATCCGGGTCACGGTTGTCATCGAGGGTGACGCATCGCGCGCGGAGCTCGAGGCGATCGTCAAGCATGCCAATTATTATTCTCCGGTCGCCAACACGATGCGCAACCCCGTTGCCTTTGAGATTCGCCTCGCAGGCTAGGACCGTACTCGAGCGTACCCGCCTGCCGGGCGGGTTTTTGCGCACGCTGCGGCCGCTTGCGAGACGGCCTTCTCCGGCTGCAGGCTGGCCGGCTGGCCGCCCCGGCACCCGGCGGCGGTATCAGGCAAACTAACGAAGGGTATGGCAGCCAGGGATGGTTGCGCAAGCCGCATCGATAGCCCTCGGGGAAAGCTGATGCCTGTGCCGGCCGACGACCGCAACGCGGACGAGATCGCCTACTGGAACGGCCCCGGCGGCCGGCGCTGGCTTGATCGCCAGCAGAGCCAGGATGCCCTGCTCGCACCGGTTACCCAAATGCTGCTCGATCGTGCAGTTCCCGCCCCAGGCGAATTCGTGCTCGACATCGGGTGCGGCTGTGGCGCCACCGCGATCGCCCTGGGGCAGTGCGTGGGCGCCTCCGGCCACGTGCTAGGCATCGATGTATCCGCGCCGATGCTGGAGCGAGCGCGCCAGCGACGGCCGCAGGGCGTGCCGGTCGAATTTGCGCTCAGCGACGCAACGGTTTATGAGTTTCCCCCCGGACAGGCCGATCTGCTTTGCTCGCGTTTCGGCGTGATGTTCTTCGCCGACCCGACGCGCGCCTTCTCCAATATGCGCCGTGGCCTGCGCAGCGGCGCACGCCTCGTGTTCGCTTGCTGGCGTCCGCCGCGCGAGAACCCCTGGCTGATGTTGCCTCTGCAGGAGGCCTACCGGCACGTGCCGCGCTTGCCGGAAGTCGGACCAGAAGATCCCGGACCGTTCTCGTTCGCCAGCGAGCGCCGCGTCCACGGCCTGTTGGAGAAGGCCGGATTCGCTGCCATCGAATTTGCGCCCGTCGATTTGTCGTTTGATCTGGCCCATGGCCTGGGGCTCGAGGCGGCCGTCGACGCAGCCCTTGCCATCGGACCGGCGAGCCGCGCGCTCGATGGCCAGCCGCCGGCGCTGCGGGCGGCGGCGGCGGAGTCGATCCGCGCAGCGTTCGCGCGGCTCCAGGTCGGCAATACGGTACTGCTGCCCGGCGCGATCTGGATCGTCCGCGCCGCAAATGCCTGAGAAAGGGTTCCGCGCTCGCAACGCTGGCACCGCCGCAACCCTTGCGCTGCGTCCAGCAGGTCGCGACGCGCCCGCTGGCAGATCCCGGCGGCCTGCGGACGGTCGAAGCGGGCCGATGCTCGGCCCCGCGTCTGGAACGCACTTCCCATTGGGCGGTGGCACCGCCTAGCACTGCGGGAGCCTTGCCCTAGCCTGCCCTGCCCACCGACGGCCAAAGCAAACCGGCGCGGGCAGCGCGAACGGCGGCATCGCTTGCCGCGCTAAAGAGCAGGCCGTTGGCCGCTGCCGCCGTCTGCGGGCATGCTCGGTTGCTGCTCGCGCAGTAGGCGCTCGACGTCCTCCCGGTCCATCACCTCGCGCTTTTGCAGCGCGTCGGCCAGCGCGTCGAGCGCGGGGCGCCGCGAAGCGAGGACTTCGTGCGCCCGCTCCTCCCCCTCCTCGACCAGCGCACGCACCTCGACATCGATCAGGCGCGCCGTATCCTCGCTGAAGTTGCGCTCCTCCTGGCCCTCGACGCCGAGAAAAGCCAGTTGCTGGCGCCGGCCGTAGGTGAGCGGCCCGAGCGCCCGGCTCATGCCCAGCTGCGTGACCATGCTGCGCGCGATCTCGCTCGCGCGTTCCAGGTCGTTGTGGGCGCCGCTCGAGACGTCGCCAAAGACCATCTTTTCGGCAACGCGCCCGCCCAGCAGGATCGCCAGCTGGTCCTTTAGCTGCGGTTCGGTGGATAGGAACTTTTCCTCCACCGGCAATTGCAGCGTGAAGCCCAGGGCCGCGACGCCGCGCGGGATGATCGATACCTTGTGCACGGGCTCGCCGGTCGGAACCGTCATTGCAACGAGCGTGTGGCCCGACTCGTGAAAGGCCACGCGGCGCTTCTCCTCGGCGTTGAGCACGCGGTGCTTTTTTTCGGGACCGGCGATCACGCGGTCGATGGCTTCCTCGAAATCCGGCATGGACACGGTTTGGTGGTCATGACGCACGGCCCGGATTGCCGCCTCGTTGGCGATATTCGCGAGGTCGGCGCCAACGAAGCCGGGCGTACGCTGCGCCACCACGCGCAGGTCGACGCTGGGGTCGAGCTTCATGCGGCGGGTGTGCAGGCGCAGGATCGCGCTGCGCGCCTCCAGGTCCGGCTTGTCGACCACGATCTGGCGATCGAAACGTCCGGCGCGCAGCAGCGCCTTGTCCAGGATCTCGGGCCGGTTGGTTGCGGCCATCACCACGACACCGGTGGACGGATCGAAGCCGTCCATCTCGGAGAGCAGCTGATTGAGGGTCTGCTCGCGCTCGTCGTGCCCGCCAAGGCTCGGACCGATGCCCCGGGCTCCGCCGATTGCGTCGAGCTCGTCGATGAAGATGATGCATGGAGCTTTCTGCCGGGCCTGTTCAAAGAGCTCGCGCACCCGCGCCGCGCCGACGCCGACGAAGAGCTCGATGAACTCGGAGCCGCTGATGTTGAAAAATGGCACGCCCGCCTCCCCCGAGACCGCCCGCGCCAGCAGCGTCTTGCCGGTTCCCGGGGGGCCGACGAGCAGCACACCCTTGGGCATATGCCCGCCGAGGCTCTGGATATGGGCAGGGTTCTTGAGAAAGTCGATCACCTCCTTGAGCTCCTCCTTCGCCTCTTCGGCCCCGGCCACATCGTCGAAGGTCACCTGGTTACCGGTATCGGCGTGGATGCGCACGCGGTTGGCGCCCAGATTGAGCAACCCGCGGCTTCCCATCCGCCTGCCGATCCAGCCCCAGAACAGGAACAACGCACCCAGGGGCAGCACCCAGTTGAACAGGAAGGTATTCAACCAATGCGACTGATGCAAGACGGAGAACTTGACCCCGTGCTGGGCCAGGGACTGCGCGAGCGCGTCGTCATCGGGCTGTTGGGTCACGAATTCCTTGGGCTTGTGCGTCTTGGGATCGGTCTCGGTCAGCGTGCCGCTGATGATGTGGTCGGTCAAAAGCGCTTCCTTCACCTCGCCCTTGTCCAGATGCTGCAGGAACTCGCTGTACGGGATTTGCTCTTGGGCCAGCTGCTGCGCTCCCTGCCAGAACCACAGCGACACAAGCATCATCAGCAGGTAGATCCAAAGCAAATTGCCGGGGCGCTGCCAAAGGGGCCCCGGTTCCCGCTTGTTGATCTCCAAGTCCGGCTTCTTCGGTCCGACGCCGAAGTCACTTCCTCGCGAATCAGCCATGGTGCAGCCCCCTGAATCGGACGGGAATTAGTGTATTCCTGCAGTGTTCCGCCCTGTCACCGGCAGCCGCTGGTTCGCCCGACGCACCGACAAAGGCGCTTGGTCCCACCAGGCGAGGCGCCGGGAAATTGCGCAGCGCCGATCGAATACCGTGCTCGGCGGTGCACTCGTGCCTTGGTGGCGGCTATCGCCAACCGGACCTCCGCAGCAGGCCTGTCCGCGGCGAGTTCTCCGGCGGGCCCTCGCATGCCGGTTGGGAAGCCTTCCCTCTGCCACAAGAACCGGCCCGCCGCGCGAACAGACCCTAAGCGACTCGCACCTTGCCCCGGCCCGTCTTGATCGACGCGCGGCGGGTCTTGCTGTCGAGCCGCCGCGCGACGGCCCCCCGGCTGGGCCGGGTGGGACGGCGCGTTGGGGGGAGGACCGCAACGCTGGCAATCAGTTCCTCCAGCCGGCGCAAGGCCTCGGCGCGGTTCTTCTCGAGACTGCGAAACTCCTGGGCCTTGATGTTCACCACTCCGTCCTTGCTGATGCGCTGGTCGCCAAGGCGCAGCAGGCGCTCCCGGATCGGTTTGGCGAGCGACGAAGCGGCGATGTCAAAGCGCAGGTGCACCGCATTGGAGACTTTGTTGACGTTTTGCCCGCCGGCGCCCTGGGCACGGATCGCGGTGATCTGGACTTCTTCGGGCGGCACTTTCGGGCCGGTACGCATGACGGATACCCAGGACATAGCGCTTGCGCAAGGCAAGCTGCGTCATTGTAGGGTCTAGCCCGGGGCGGCGTAGTGCAAAATGAGGCCGATGAAACCACCCAAACGGCTGCAACCCCTGATCGAAGCGGGCCTCATCGACACTGTCGAGCGTCAGTTGATGAGCGGCAAGGAGGCAAAGGTGTACGTCGTGCGCTGCGCGGGCGAGACGCGTTGCGCCAAGGTCTACAAGGAGGCGACCCAGCGCAGCTTTCGCCAGGCCGTCGATTACACCGAGAACCGCAAGGTCAAGAACTCGCGCCAGGCGCGGGCAATTTCCAAGGGCACGCGCTACGGGCGCCAGGCGCAGGAGGCCGCGTGGCAGAGCGCAGAAGTGGACGCGCTCTACCGCCTCGCAGCTGCCGGTGTGCGTGTGCCCCGGCCGGTAAATTTCTGTGACGGGGTCCTGCTGATGGAGCTGATCGTCGACGCTGCCGGCAATGCGGCTCCTCGCTTGAACGACGTGGCATTGACGCCGCAGGAGGCTTGCACATATCACCAACTTCTGCTGCGCGAAGTGGTGCGCATGCTGCTGGCCGGCACCGTGCATGGCGACCTCTCCGAGTTCAATATCCTGCTGGGCGACAACGGCCCGGTGATCATCGACCTGCCGCAGGCGGTCGATGCGGCCGGCAACAACCACGCGGCCCGGATGCTGCTGCGCGACGTGGTCAACCTGCGAAACTTCTTCGGCCGCTTTGCACCGGCGCTATTGGCCACCGATTACGGTAATGAAATCTGGGACCTGTACCAGCGCGGGCTGCTGACGCTGGACGCGACGCTGACGGGAAAATTTGCGCGCAGCAAGGCAGCGGTGGATCTGCAGGCAGTGATCCGTGAGATCGACGACGCACGCGCCGAGGAGGCCGCGCGCCGGCTGCGCCTAGCCGCCACCGTCCCCGCGGCCTGAGCAACGCTGCCGGTCGCAAGATTGGCTCGCGCCGCACGGCTGGCAGAGGCCAGAGCGCGCGTTGTCGCCGCCAGCGCCCTGTCCTCGAGGTCAGCTGTCGCGGTAGCGCGCATCGACGAGCTCCCAGTGGGCCTCGATGTCGGCCTGGCGCCTACGCTTCATCGTTGCCGTGCGGTAGCCGCCGGCGATGCTCAAGCTTGGGTCGATGACGGCGAACTTGCGATCGTTGCAACCCGCGCATGGCGGGGGTTGACGGCGTCGATCTGGGCCTACCGCGCGGCCCGCAAGCGCGCGTCCCGCTGCAGCCCCTCGAGCGCCAGCCCACGGGCGACGGCAAAGGTCTGCGCCGCATCGGGCTTGAGCGTGAGCAGCGCGCAGAGGAAGCGGCGACCCAGGCCAGGTTGCCGTGGCTGAGCATCACGGCCTTCGGATGGCCGGTGGTGCCCGAGGTGTAGATGAGGCCGCCAAGGCTCTGGGGCGTGATCGCGGCCATCCTGCGGTCGACCTCGGCTTGCAATGCCGGCGCATCGGCGCCCCGGCCCAGCGCCAGGAAGTCGTCCCACGGCATCGCGCCGGGCACTGCGCTGCCCTGCATCGCGATCACGTGCCTGAGGGCGGGGATCGCGGCGGGGCAGCCGGCCAGCTTGGCGGCCTGGGTGGCGTCTTCGAGTGGCCCAGGAGGTACTCGACCTCGGGGGCCGCGCTGGTCCAGTAGATGCCCGCGCCGGCCGCGCCGGCCATCATCGCCGCGTGTTCCATGATCAGCCACTCGGGGCGGTTGAAGCCAAGAATGCAGATGGGATCGCCGGACTGCACGCCGAGCGCCACCAGGGCGCGCGCCGCCGCCTGCACTTGCTCCAGGAGCCGGTGCCACGAGGTGGGCTGCCAGACGGCATCGGTGCGCACGAAATAAGCGCCCGACGGGCCGGGGCGCTCGGCGGTGGCGACCAGGCGGCGGGGCGTGGGCACGAGCGCCCCGCCGGCATCGGCGGTCGCGATCGCCGTCACGGTCTGCTGCTGCAAGGAGCGGCCGAGCTTGATCCGGGCCTCAGTGCCCGAGGCCGAGCAGCGCGCGGGCCTCGGCCGGGGACGCAAGGTCGCGGCCAGCATCGCGCGCGCATCGCGCCAGCGCCTCGATCAGCGAGCCGTTGCCGCGGGCGCGCTCGCCGTTGGGCAGATAGAAGGTGTCCTCGAGACCCGTGCGCAGCATGCCGCCCATGTCGGCAGTGGCCTGATGCACCGGCCAGATCTCGCTGCGGCCGATCAGCGTGCTCTGCCACACGGCATTGTCGGCCAGGTAGGCCGGCAACAGCTTGAGCAGTGCGCTGTCGCACGGCATGCCCGAGGCCACGCCCATCACGAAGTTGTACTCGGGGCGTCCCATCTGGGACCGGTACATGCCCGACTTCACGTACATGCCTACCGAGCGCACGATGCCCACGTCGAAGCATTCGAATTCCGGATGCACGCCGCATTCGCTCATGACGTCGAGGAACTGCTGCACCTTGGAGACCGGGTTGTCGAACACCATCGGCGGCCATGCCCAGCTACCGTCGTCCCTGAGCTTGAGGTAGTTCAGGCTGCCGGCGTTGCAGGCCGCGATCTCCGGCCTCACCCGGCGGATGCAAGCCACCGGACCGGAGATGTCGGCACCGATCACGCCGGTGGTCAGGTTGATGATCACGCCCGGGCAGGCCGCGCGGATCGCACCGATTACCGCTTCGGCCACATCCGGGTCCCAGCTCGGCAGGTGCCCCATTCCCGGCTCCTGCATGCGCAGATGCACGTGCATCACGCAGGCGCCCGCGTGGAAGGCATCGCGCGCCTCGTCTGCCATCTGCGATGGCGTGACGGGCACCGGATGTTGCCTCGGGTCGGTCAGCACGCCGGTCAGCGCGCAGGTAAGGATGGCCTTTTCACTCATGTGTTCACTTCCACCTCGACCAAAACGGCGTTGGCCGCTACCGCATCCCCGATCCGGGCGTGCACGGCCTTGACCCGGCCGCCGGCGCCTGCCACCAGCCACATCTCCATCTTCATCGCCTCAACGCACAGCAGCTGCTCGCCTTCGAGCACCGTGTCCCCGGGATTGACCCGCAGCTGCACGACGACGCCGGCGACCGGCGCGCGCGCGTGCCGCGGGTCGAGTGCGTCGCTGGCGAGCGGATAGGGCGAGGGTTCCTCGAATACGAAGGTCGCGGCATCGCTGGCGAGGTGCACCTGCCCACCGCTCGAGGCACCCGCGCCAGCTCCGACGCGCACGGCCGCGACGCTGCGCTGGACCCCATCGAGCGCCAGCCGATGCCGGCCGTCGGCAGCAGTCCCCAGCAGGCAGAATTGGTGTGTCTGGCCGTCGACGAGCAAGTCGGCCCGTCCGCCGTGCACGCTCACGCGCAGGCGTTTTTGCTCCTGGCCGCATTGCAGGAGCAGCTCGTAGGTGGCCACGCCCGCCGGGCGCGGTGCGGCGCCGGCGACCTCGCCCTGCAGGAGCAGCAGGCCCGCGGCGACCAGCCAGTCCTGCAGTGCAGGCCGGGGCGCGCGCAGCAGCGGTTCGCCGGCCTCGGCCCAGGTGTCGATCAGCGTCGTGTGCATGCGCGCTTGCACAAACGCGGGATGACGGATCAAGTCGCGCAGGAAGCGGCCGTTGGTGGGCAGGCCCAGCAACGGCGCATCCTCGATCACGGCGCCCAGGCGCCGGATCGCGTCGGCACGGTCGCGGCCGTGCACGATCAGTTTGGCGGCCAGCGCGTCGTAATACGGCGTGATCTGGCCGCCCTCGGCAACGCCGGCATCGATGCGCACGCCGGGCCGAAGCGCGATGTCCGGGCGCCACCAGGCGATCCGGCCGCTCTGCGGGCGAAAGCCGTTGCCGGGGTCCTCGGCGTACAGGCGAGCCTCGATCGCGTGTCCGGCGAAGCGGATCTGGTCCTGTTGCAGCGGCAGCGGCTCGCCGGCGGCAACGCGCAGCTGCCACTCGACCAGGTCCAGTCCGGTGACGCACTCGGTCACCGGGTGCTCGACCTGCAGCCGGGTGTTCATTTCCAGGAAGTAGTGACGCAGGCTGTCGTCGACGATGAACTCCACCGTGCCGGCGCCAAGGTAGCCGACCGCCCGCGCCGCGGTCACCGCATCGCGGCCCATCGCCTCGCGCATCGTCTGGCCGACGATCGGCGACGGCGCTTCCTCGAGGACCTTCTGGCGGCGTCGCTGCGCGGTGCAGTCGCGCTCTCCTAGATGCACCACGTTACCCTGCGCATCCGCAAAGACCTGGATCTCGATGTGGCGCGCGTTGCGCACTAGGCGCTCGAGCATCAGCGTGCCGTCGCCAAAGGCACTCTGCGCCTCGCGCCGCGCGCCGGCGAGCGCCTCGGGCAGCTCGGGCGCGTGCTGCACGAACCGAATGCCGCGTCCGCCGCCCGCCGCGACCGCCTTGACCAGCAGCGGGAAGCCCAGCACCGCCGCCTCGGCCATCAGCCGCTCGTCGTCTTGCGCCTCGGCCAGGTACCCCGGCACGCACGGCACCCCGGCATCGAGCATGCAGCGCTTGGCAAGCGCCTTGTTGCCCATCACTTCGATGCTGCGCGGCGGCGGACCGATGAACACCAGGCCGGCGCCGGCACAGGCGCGGGCGAAATCGGCGCGTTCGGAGAGAAAGCCGTAGCCCGGATGCACGGCGTCCGCGCCGCTTGCCTTGGCCGCCGCGAGCAAGGCGTCGATGCGCAGGTACGACTCCGAGGCTGGCGGCTTGCCGAGGCAAACGGCCGCGTCGGCCTGCGCAACGTGCGGCGCGTGCGCGTCGGCCTCGCTGTACACGGCCACCGTGCGGTAGCCCAGGCGCTGCGCCGTGCGGATCACGCGGCAGGCGATCTCGCCGCGATTGGCGATCAGGATATTGCCGAACATCGCGCCTCTCGCGGCGTCATTGCGGCGCCCACCGGGGTTTGCGCCGTTGCTCGAAGGCCGCCGCGCCTTCGACCCCCTCCTCGCCAGACACCGAATCGACAAACACCTGCGCGGCGACCTCGATCAAGGCCCGCGGCGGCTGGCGCAGCGCCTGCGCCATTAGCGCCTTGGTCGAGGCGATCGCCCGCGGCGCGCATTCCAGGATCTGAGCCAGCACGCGCGCCAGCGCGGCGTCCATCTGTTCCGGTGCGTGCAGCTCGTGCACCAGTCCCAGCGCCACGGCCGCGCCACCGTCGACGTGCCCACCGCTCACCGCGAGGCGGCGCGCCTGCGAATAACCGATCCGCTCGACCAGGTAGGGCGCAATCTGCGCCGGCACAACACCCAGCGAGGTCTCTGGCAGCCGGAAGACGGCCGTCGTGCTGGCCAGGACCACGTCCACGACGCAGGCCAGACCGAAGCCCCCGCCCATCACCGTGCCTTCGAGCACCGCCACCGTGGCCAGCGGCGAATGGGCAACCGCCTCGCACAGGTGGCCGAACGCGGCACTGATGTTGCGCAACACCCGCCGGCCCTCGTCGCCGTGCCGGCTCCGCGCCTCGGCCATGTCCTTGAGGTCGCCGCCCGAGCAAAAATTCCCGCCCGCGCCGCGCAGAACAACCACGCGAACATCGCCCTGCGCCTGGGCCGCGGCAAGCGCGCTTCGAAGTTCGCCGACCATGGCCAGTGAAAGCGCATTGCGCGTTTCGGGCCGGTTCAGGGTCAGGTGGACAACGCCGCCGTCTTGGCGCACGGCGATGGCCTGCGGCGCAGCCACGCTCAGCTCCCCGCCTTGGGAAGCGTGCCTTCGAGCTTGCAGATGATGCTCAGCATCACTTCGTCGGCGCCGCCGCCGATCGAAACCAGGCGACCGTCGCGATACGCCTGGCTGATCGGGTTGTCCCAGGTGTAGCCCATGCCACCCCAGTATTGCAGGCAGGAGTCGGCGACTTCGCGGCTCAGGCGGCCGCATTTGAGCTTGGCCATCGAGGCCAGGCGCGTCACGTCCTTGCCGCTGACGTACAACTCGACGGCGCTGTGGGTAAGTGCGCGCAGCGCCTCGACCTCGGTGCGCAGCTCGGCCAGACGAAAGTGCACGACCTGGTTGTCGAGCACCGACTTGCCGAAGGCCTTTCGCTCGCGGGTGTACTCGATCGTCCGGTCGATCAGCCGGTCCATGGTGCGCAGCGACGAGGCCGCGCCCCAAAGCCGCTCCTCCTGGAACTGCAGCATCTGGAACGTGAAGCCCATGCCTTCCTGGCCGATCAGGTTGCGCTTGGGCACGCGCACGTCGTCGAAGAACAGCTGCGCCGTGTCCGAGGAGGCCATGCCGATCTTGTGGATCTTCTGGCGACTGACGCCGGCAGCATCGAGCGACACGATGATCAGGCTCTTGTTCTTGTGCACCGGACCATCGCTGGTGTTGGCGAGCAGGCAGCACCAGTCGGCCTGCATGCCATTGGTGATCCACATCTTGGTGCCGTTGATGACGTAATCGCCGCCCTCGCCGCGCGCGCGCGTCCGGACGGCCGCCACGTCCGAGCCGCCGCCGGGTTCGCTTACCCCGAGGCAGCCCACCAGCTCACCGGCAATCGAGGGCGCAAGGAATTCGCGCCGCAATGCGTCGCTGCCGAAGCGCGCCAGGGCCGGCGTGCACATGTCGGTATGCACGCCGATGGCCATCGGCACGCCGCCGCAGTCGCACGCACCGAGCGCCTCGGCCATCACCATCGAGTAGCTGAAGTCGAGCGCGGCGCCGCCGTACTCCTGCGGATACTTCAGGCCCAGCAGGCCCAGGTCGCCCAACTTCTTGAAGACCTCGTGGGCCGGGAACTGCTCGGTCTTCTCCCACGCGGGAACATGAGGATTGAGTTCGTTCTCAACGAATTTGACCACGGTGTCGCTCAGCGCGCGGTGCTCAGTGGTGAATTGCATCAGCAGGTCCTCCTTGATAGTCCATCGCGGTCTTGATGCACGGGTCCGCCGGCGGCGCTCAGAGCCGCGCCACGCCAAAGGCGTTGGGGCGCAGGCGGCGGACCTCGGCACCGTGCGCCAGCGACAGGCACAGCGCGAGCACCCGGCGGGTGTCACGCGGGTCTATCACGCCGTCGTCCCACAAGCGGGCGGTGCCGAACAGCACGCTCGACTCGCGATCGATGCGCTGGCGCAGCTGTTCACTCATGGCGGCCAGCGCCTCGTCGTTGACCGGCAGGCCGCTGCGCTCGAGCTTGGCGCGGTTGATGATGTCCATCACCCTGGCCGCCTGCGCGCCACCCATCACCGAGGTGCGCGCGGTCGGCCAGCTGAAGATAAAACGCGGGTCGAAGCCCCGCCCGCACATGCCATAGTTGCCGGCGCCGAAGGAGCCGCCAAGCACGAAGGTGAACTTGGGCACGCGCGCGTTCGCGACCGCCTGGATCATCTTGGAACCATGCTTGATGGCGCCGCTGCGCTCGGCCTCGGTGCCGACCATGTAGCCGGTGGTGTTCTGCAAGAACACGAGCGGGGTGCCACTCTGGTCGCACAGCTGGATGAACTGCGCCGCCTTGGTCGAGCCCTGTGGCTGGATCGGACCATTGTTGCCGATAATACCTACCGGACGGCCGTCGATGCGGGCGTGGCCGCAGATGGTGTCGGGCGCGTAGACCGCCTTGAATTCAAGGAAATCGGACCCGTCGACGATGCGGGCGATGACTTCGCGCACGTCGTACGGTTCGCGTTCATCGGCCGGCACCACGCCGAGCAGCTCCTCAGCGTCGAACAGCGGATCGACGGGTGCCGCGGACGCCGGCACCGTGTCCCACGGCAACTTGTCCAGGAGCTCGCGTGTCAGCGCGATCGCGTGGGCGTCGTTGTCGGCCAGATACTCGCCCAGGCCAGTGACTCGCGCATGGGTGTCGGCGCCGCCCAGTTCGTCTTCGCTGGCGTCCTCGCCGATGGCGGCCTTGACCAGCGGCGGGCCGGCAAGGTAGATGCTGGAGCGGCCCTTCACCAGCACCACGTAATCGGACAATCCGGGCAAATAGGCGCCGCCGGCCGTGGACGCACCGTGCACCACGGCGATCTGCGGGATGCCCGCGGCCGACAGGCGCGCCTGGTTGGCAAAGCTGCGGCCGCCTTCGACGAACATCTCGCTCTGGTACATCAGGTTGGCGCCGCCGGATTCAACCAGGTAGACGAGCGGCAGCCGGTTCTCGCGCGCGATTTCCTGCGCCCGCAGCGCCTTTCTCAGACCCATCGGCGCGACCGTGCCACCCTTGATCGCGCTGTCGCTGGCCGACACCATGACCCACTTGCCGGCAACCTGGCCGATGCCGACGATGGAGCCGCCGCCGAGTACCGATTTCTTGCCGTCATCGTCGTGCATGCCAAGACCGGCCAGTGGCGAAAGTTCGAGAAACGTCGAGCCACGATCGAGCAGCCGCGCGACCCTCTCGCGCGGCAGCAGTTGGCCACGCGCTTCGAAACGCTCGCGCTTGGAGGCCGATTCGGCCACCACCTTGGCCTCCAGCGCCCGCAGCTCGTCAAGGCGTTCGCGCATGCGCTGCGCGTTGGCGCCGAAGCCCGCCGACCTGGGATGGAGGCCCGACGCCAGCGCGCTCACGTGGCGCTCTCCCCAGCGAGCACCTTGGGTGTCACGGCGCGATGGAAGCCGTCAAAGGCCGCGGATGCGGCGTGGTCGATGGCTGGGTACAGCGGATTGCCGAGCGAGGCGCCGCCGTCGATCTGCACCGTGATGCCGGTGATGAAGGAGGCGGCCGGTGAGAGCAGAAAGACGATCGCCGCGCTCACCTCAGCTTCGAGCCCGAGCCGGCGCATCGGCACGTGGTTAGCGAGCGTGCGAATCATCGGCGCAACCGCCGGGCCATAGCGGTCCATGCCGCTGGAGGCAATCCAGCCCGGCGCCACCGCGTTGACGCGAACGCCGGCGTAGGCCCATTCGTAGCTGGCGCTCATCGTCAGGTTGCTCATGCCGGCGCGGGCGGCGCCACTGTGCGCCATGCCCGGCATGCCATTGCGAAAGTCGGCCGTCATGTTGACGATAGCGCCGCCGTGCTGCTGCATCGATTGCAAAAACACCTCGCGCATCATCAGGAAGCCGCCGGTCAAATTGTTGGCCACCACCGCTTCGAAGCCACGCTTGCTGATGGCCACCAGGGGCGCCGGAAACTGCCCGCCCGCGTTGTTGACCAGGCCCGTGATCGGCCCGTGCCGCTCGACGACCTCGGCCACGCGGCTCTTCACCGCCTCCTCATCGCGGATGTCAAAGACGCAGCAATCGCACTGGCCCCCGTCCTCGCGAATCTCGGCAGCTACGAGTTCGAGGCTCTGCGGCGTGCGCCCGGAAATCAGTACCCTGGCGCCGAGCGCCGCCAGTTCATGCGCCGTGCAGCGCCCGATGCCCGAGCCGCCGCCCGTCACCCAAACCAAGCGGCCAGCCATCAGTCCGGGACGAAACACACTGCGATAGCCGTCAGCCGACGAAGGTCCCATGCGGGTCTCCCGTTTCGCAAGACCGGTACCGCGTATTGTGCGGCATCTTCCCTATACGTTATCATGCTAACATATGTGGGAAGCAAATCACCGTCGCTAGAAGCAACGGCGCGGCCGGGCGGTCGGCCGCCAGCGCACTTCGTCGTAGTACGTGCCATCTTTCCTGGAGCCTTTGCCATGGACATCCAAGCCTGCACCGAATCCCTGCGCGCCAAGGTGGGTGCTAGCAGCGGCCTCGACGCGATTCTGAAGTTCGACTGTGGGGCCGAAGGCCTGGTCTACATCGATGGCCGGTCGCTGCCCAACTCCGTCTCCAATGAGAACCAGGACACCGACTGCACCATCGGGATCACGCTCGAGAACCTGACCGCGATGGGCAAGGGCGAGCTCGAGCCGACCACGGCCTTCATGATGGACAAGCTCAAGGTTTCGGGGGACATGAGCGTCGCGCTCAAGCTCAAGCGCGTGGTCTGAGCCGTGGCAGTCCAGGCCAAGCGCGATGCCTCGGGCGTCGCCGCCGACGGCGCCTCGCCCGGCCTCGATCGCAAGGTCCGGCTGGCCGGCAGGACCGCGGCGGCCGCGGCGCGCGAGGTGCTCGATTCCAGCACCGGCGAGTCCAGCGAGCCGCTGTTTGGCATCACCGAGCTGTGCCAGACCTTTGGCATCTCGGCCCGGGCGATCCGCTTTTACGAGGACAAGGGGCTGCTGCAGCCGCGGCGCGTCAATGGCGCGCGTGTCTACACCCAGCGGGACCGGGTGCGGCTGCGCCTCATCCTGCGCGCCAAGGCCATAGGCTCGACGCTCGCCGAGATCAAGCAGTACCTGGACCTGTACGGCGCCCACGGCGAGGGCCGCGCCAGGCAGCTTCAGTTCACGCTGGAGCGCACCAACGCCGCGATCGCGGAGCTCGAACAAAAGCGTGCCCACATCGACGCCACCCTGGCCGAGTTGCGGCTGATCAACAACGACGTGCGCCAGCAGCTGGCGGCGCGCGATAAGTAGTCAAGCGCCGCTGCCTGCCGAAGAGGGTTTGCGGGACGGCAGAGCTCGGAAACAAGGTCGGTACCGGCATCCGCGCCCGGGAAGCGGGATTCCTGGATCGGGTCCCAGCTCGTCAGGCCGCGCTTGGCCTGGTTCGATCGACGGGTTTGGACCCGCCCGGACCGGTCAAACCGATACCAGACGGACCGATCCGTGTTCTCGCCTGGCCACAAACTGTTCGAAATCCTCGATCGGCAGCGGCCGGCTGAACAAATAGCCCTGGTAGGCATTGCAGCCATTGCGCGCGAGAAAGTCTCTTTGCTCCTGCGTCTCGACCCCCTCGGCAATGACCTGGAGCCCGAGCGTCTGACTCATGGCCAGGATTGCCCGCACAATGGCCACATCGTTCGGGTCCCCCGGTACGTCGCGGACGAAGGACTGATCGATCTTGACCTGATCGAGCGGCAGGCGCTTGAGGTAGGAAAGCGAGGAGTAGCCGGTGCCGAAGTCATCGAGCGAGAAGCCCACGCCCAGGGCGATCAATTGCCGCATCCGGTTGATCACCGAATCGACGTGGTCGAGCACCACACCTTCGGTAAGCTCCAGTTCCAGCCGTCCCGGGTCGGCACCGCTGGCAAGCAGGCTCTGACTGACTTGCTCGACGAAATCCGGCTGGTGGAATTGCCGGGCACTAACGTTCACCGACAGCCGCAAGCCGCGAGTGTGCGGGTTGCGCTCCCAGGCCTTGAGCTGATTGCAGGCCGTATCAAGGACCCATTGGCCGATCGGCAAGATCAGCCCCGACTCTTCGGCGAGCGGAATGAACTGGGCCGGCGAGACCATTCCCTGATCGGGAGGCAACCAGCGAATCAGCGCCTCGGCGCCCGTCAATCGGCCGTCTTGGTCGACCTGCGGCTGGTAATAGAGGCGAAACTCGCCCTTGTCCAGCCCGCGCCGCAGGGCCGCCTCCAGGGCGGTACGGATCTCGATGCTCGCCTGCATGGCGGGGCTGAAAAAGCGCACCGTGTTGCGTCCCGCGCTCTTGGCCTGGTACATGGCGACGTCGGCCTGCTTGAGCAGGACCTCGGCCGAATGATCGTGTCCGCAGAACAGCGTCAGGCCGATGCTGGTCGTGCTGAAGTACTCGGCCTCGCTGCCGCCCAGCACGTACGGCTGATTGATCGCCGCGCGCATCTTCTCGGCAATGCTTTCCGCCTTCGCTGCCGCGGAGCGCTCTGCTTGACCCAACCCCTCAAGCAGGACGACGTATTCGTCGCCGCCCAGGCGGGAAACCGTATCGTCCTGTCGCAGGCAGACTACCAAGCGCTGGGCGACTTCGACGAGCAGGCGGTCACCGACGTCGTGGCCCTGGGTATCGTTGATGCTCTTGAAGTGATCCAGATCCAGGATCATCAGGGCACCGAACTCCGCGCTGCGATTGCTGGCCGTCATCGCATGGCCCAGGCGGTCGATCAGCAGCCGCCGGTTGGGCAGACGGGTCAGCGGATCGAAGTAGGCCAGGTTGCGTATCTCGTCCTCCGACCGCCTGCGGTCGGTGACGTCCTCGACGATGGCGATGCCACCTTCGCCCTGGCCCTGGACGCCGCGAAAGGGAGTGCACGACATGGTCACCCAGACGTGGACTCCACTTTGGGTCGATGCGTATTCGCCGTCGTAGGTGCCCTGCTCCCCTTTGGTGGCCGCCTGCAGTGCGGGCAGCACGCGCTGGTCCTTGAGCGTATTCATATCAAAGCCGATGAGCCGCTCTCTAGGGACCTGGATGATCTGTGCGAGGCGATCGTTGCAATAGCTGACGACGAGGTCGTTGTCGTAGTGCAGGATTCCCGTGGGCGAGTGCTGGAGAATGAGGCGATAGCGCTCCTCGCTGGCCTGCAGTGTCTCTTCGGCCCGCTTGCGCTCGGCAAGCGCGGTTTCGGCGGTATCGCGGGCGCGCTCGAGATTTGCCGCCAGGCGGCGCTGTTCCAGTCCCAGGCGTATCGAGACGTCGAGTGTCTTGTGCAGGTAGCGCGCGCTCACGAGGACGGCAGCCAGAAAAACGATGGTCATGGACCCGTATGCCCAGTCCAGGGCCGAGTCGGCCTGCAACAAGATGACCGTTGAAAAGGGAACAATTGCCAGCAAGGTGAAAGCCCGAAAGGCGGCGGGCACCGGCGCCAGCATCGGAACCGCACCGGCCACCATCCCGGCCGTGACCAGCCCGGTGAACAGGCGCCCGCCCTCGGGCGCATTCCATACGAACAGGAACGCTCCCGCGCCCCACGCCGCAGCGACCATCGCCGTTCCGCCGATGTAACGGCGCCGCCATGCCATTGCGGCGGGCGCATCCGGCTTGGCTGCCACGAAGCGCCTTGCCAACAGGTAACGTCCCGCGGCGATCGTGACAATGAGGCACCACCAGAGAACTGCCACGCTGGCCGCAGCCAGCAAGGTGCGATTGACGTAGGCGAGCAGCGAAGCGTTGACCAGCGTCACCGCGAGGGCGATTCCCGCATTGCCGTAGAGCAGCGCAGTCTTTTTGCGCTGTGCTTGGGCCTCGATATCGCCGGCCGCATCGATGTCGGAGAACGTGCCGTTCGCACTCGCGGGAAATCCCCGTCCATCTACCGTTGCAATGCGCGAACCGCTAGTCGAACCATCCATGCAATTGCCAATCCTCAAAGGGTCATCGGGCTTGCCCGCTCGCAGCAAGAAATCGGCGAAGACCGCCCTCGACGACCTACCGCCTGCGGCAACCCGCCGCAACTCGACTCTTGCCTAGCCGCTGGGCTTGCAGCGAGCCGTTGGAAGCCATTTCCACCAGCCCTGGGGCGGACCCCTCGAATCGGTGCGACCGACCGTAACAACCCTCGCGCGGACAACCCCAAAAATATCCTGCTAGATCGACTCCCGATCCACTAAATAGGCAAACCCCTCGGGGCATGACGCAGCGATTCCCCCGCCGGCCGCAAGGCCCCTTCTCTACTCGGTGCCGCGAGCAGTGCCACCAACCTGGCTGACGAACCCATCGCCGTCCAGAGCCGGCCAAGAGACCGCGCAACTGAGAGGCCGGTCGAGGATCGTCTTTCGCCGGCCGACGGCCGCACCCCGCACCGCGCTTCGAAGATACGCGTAAGCCCTTGATAATGCAGACCTCATCGCGCGCTATCCGGTCTGGGCCGAGCGCCATGAGGCGCAGCATCGCTAGCGCCGGCCGGCGGCGCAATCCTTCGCGGGTACGCAGGCCGCAGGCAGGCCCTGCGGGTTCGAGGTCAGCTAAAACCCGCCACGGGATGCGGCACATAGGGCTCTTCGAGCGCCGCCGTCTCCGCCGTCGAAAGCTCCAGCGACAGTGCCGCCGTCGCGTCGGCAAGGTGATGCGCCCGGGTCGCGCCGACGATGGGCGCGGTAATGCCGGGCTGGCCCAACAGCCAGGCCAGAGCCAGTTGCGCCCGCGGCACACCGCGCTGCTGCGCGACCGCTCCCAGCCGGTCCACGACCGCGCGATCGGCGTCTTCGGTCTTGGCGTACAGGGTCCTGCCGAAATGGTCCGTCTCGTAGCGCTTGGTGAACTCGACTTGCCAGGGGCGAGCCAGCCGGCCACGCGCCAGCGGGCTCCAGGGAATGATGCCGACGCCCTCTGACCGGCAAAACGGAATCATCTCGCGCTCCTCCTCGCGATACAGGAGGTTGTAATGATTTTGCATGGAAACGAAGCGGCTCCAGCCCCGCTGGTCGGCAAGGTACAGCGCCCGGGCCAACTGCCACGCGAACATCGACGAAGCGCCAAGGTAGCGCACCTTGCCAGATTTCACCGCATCGTGCAGCGCCTCGAGCGTTTCCTCGATGGGCGTCGCGTAGTCCCAGCGGTGGATCTGGTACAGGTCCACGTAGTCGGTCTGCAGGCGGCGCAGGCTCTGGTCGAGCTCATGAAGTATTGCCTTGCGCGAGAGCCCCCGGCCGTTGGGCTCCTCCCGCATGACCCCGTGGACCTTGGTGGCGATGACGACCGATTCGCGGCGGGCGTTGCCCTTGAGGAACCGCCCCAAGACCTCCTCGCTGGCGCCGCTGGAATAGACATTGGCCGTGTCGAAAAAGGTAATGCCCAATTCAAGCGCCTGGCGCAGAAAGGGTTGGCTCTGCTCTTCGTCCAGGGCCCAAGCGTGCCGGCCGCCCTTGAGTTCTCCGGTCGCCGGCGCACCGTAGGTCATGCAGCCAAGACAGATTCGAGAGACCTTGAGGCCGGTCTTGCCAAGATTGACGTAGTCCATTGCTTCTCCCAGTGCTCTCGCCGTTCGCCGTGGCGTGCTCGCCGGCGACCGGCATCTCATTTTCCCCGTGGCGCCCAGCGACCAATCGCCCAACGCGAACGCAATCATAGTGCTGGGCAGCACCGCGCCAACACGGTGCCCGGCAATGCCGGCCCGCCGCGCCGGCACATTGGTGCGCCGGCGCGGCGGCATCGCCGGCGGGACCTGCGCAAAGCCAAAGCTCCGCTGAAAACTTGCGTTTCGGCAGCGTCGGGGGATCTTTGCTCGTCGCTGGTTGGCGCAAGCCGCCGATTTTGAACTCTGACTCCGGAACAGGGCTGGCACAAAGCGTCTCCTGCGGCGGTCCTGCTAGCCTTGGCGCTTCCCCAAAATGGCGGGCCTCTGACCGCCTGGAGTCATCCGCATGACTGCTGGGCCGACACCTTTGACCCCCGCCGCGTGGTCCGCCTTGCAACCAGCCGCCGTCTGGCAGCACTTCGCCACGCTGTGCGCGATTCCCCGCGCCTCCACGAACGAGGCGCTCCTGCGCGAGCGATTGCTTGCCTGGGCTGCGGCGCAGGGCCTGGCTGCAAGCGCCGATGGCGCCGGCAACCTGATCATCACCAAACCGGCGAGTGCCGGCCACCAGGACGCTTCGGTCATGGTCCTGCAGGCGCATCTGGATATGGTCTGCCAGAAGAACGCCGAATGCGCGCACGATTTCTTGCGCGATCCGATCGCGGCTGTTCGACGGGGCGATTGGCTAAGCGCCGAGCAAACGACGCTGGGCGCCGACAACGGCATAGGCGTTGCTCTGATTCTCGCCGTGCTGGAAGACGCTACCATCGTGCACGGTCCGCTCGAGGCCCTGCTGACCATCGACGAGGAGTGCGGCATGAACGGCGCCAAGGCACTGGCGGCAGGCGCGCTTCGCGGCCGTTGCATGCTGAACCTCGATACCGAGCAATGGGGAGAGTTTTATCTGGGTTGCGCCGGCGGCGTCGACGTCAACGTCCAACGCAAAGGCGCCGCACAGCCCCTGCCCGCAGGTTACCGGCTTTGCCGAATAAGCCTGCGTGGACTGCGCGGCGGGCATTCGGGCATCGACATTCACGAAGAACGGGGCAATGCGATAAAGCTGCTGGTGCGCGTCCTGCAAGCCCTGGCGCAGCGCGGCCCTTTGCGCTTGGCGGCCTTGCAAGGCGGCACGGCGCGCAACGCGCTGCCGCGCGAGGCTCTCGCCCGCGTGGCCTTGCCTTCACAAGCGGTCGCCGCGCTGCCCGAGTTCCTCGCCCGGCAACAAGCCGCCCTGTCTTGGGAATTGCGGGGCGTTGATGACGGCTTGTCGCTGACCGCCGCACCCGAGCCGCAGGCACCGGTCATGGCCTCGGTCGAGCAGCACATCTGGCTCGCATCCCTGCATGCCGCGCCGCATGGCGTGCGTCGAATGAGCAGGCAAGTGCTCGGCGTCGTCGAGACGTCGAACAATCTTGGCATGGTCGACCTCGATGCCGGCGGCGGTTCGTGCAACTTCCTGGTGCGGTCCCTGCAAGATGAAGGCGCACAGGCACTGGCTGAGGAAATCGCCAGTCTCTTTTCGCTGAGCGGGACGCCCGTGGAGATTTGCGGCCAATACCCGGGCTGGGCGCCGGACCCCGATTCGCCGCTGCTGACCCTGTGTCAGACGGTATTTCGCAGGGAATTCGGCACCGAATCGTTGGTCAAGGTGATTCACGCCGGCCTCGAGTGCGGAATCATCAAGGCCAAGTATCCCGACATGGATATCGTCTCCTTCGGTCCGACGATCCGCGGAGCGCACGCGCCCGGGGAAAGCGTCGAAATTTCGTCGGTCGAGCGCTGCTGGCAATTGCTCAAGGCGATTCTTGCGCAAGCAGCAAGCGCCGGGAAAGCGACCACCGTGTCCCACGTTCGAACCTAGCCCCGGTGGCTCAGCCGGGCTTCCGAGCCCCAGGCAGTACCACGCGGCACGGACCGGACTGGCGGCCGCAACAACGGCCAAACGCTACCGCGTTGGTCGCGGCGGAAAATACCAGTCAGGCGTCTTTGCACCTAGCTGGCGCCACGTCCGGGCATTGACCCGCGAAGAATCCTTCGTTCGCAAACGGGCCCGGAGGTTGCGTGCGCCGCCGTTGGCGCTCGGCGCGCTGGCCAGGTGCCAGCACCGCCTCAGCGGATCAGCTTCGCCGGCAGCCGCAGCCAGGCAATCACGCTCGCGACCAGACACAGGCCTGCCAGCCATCCGCCGATGCGCCACCGCATGCCATGCGAGTTTAGGATTTGCACATCGGTCACATAGACCGTCTCGCAGGCGCCGTTGCCCGTGTCAAACCGCGTGGTGCTCGTTCCCCGATGGAAGTGGTATCCATGATCGTGTTCGTACTCGGCGAGGTAGCCGTGAAAATGCACCTCGTCGCCGACATGGACCCCGCGTAGCCGGCGCGCAAGGTACGGTAGCTCGGTGAGAAGGTGGTTGTTCGAGATCTGGTAGATATCGAATCGTGCGTAGGTCTCGCGATCGTCGGCCTGAAAGTTGCACGTGAAATTGCCGCTCGAAAAGTTCATGCTCCGATAGACTCCGGAGCGCGCGTCGTCGGCCCAGACGACGCACAGGTCGATGACATTGAGGTTGTCGTAGGACGCCTTGTGTGTCCAGTCGGTGAAGGCGTGGGAGTCATGCTCGCTGACCACCAGACCGTACAGGTCGTATTCGAACAGCGGTATGACCTTGTAGGTAATGTCGCCAGCTTTCCGGAAAAACGGCGCCTGGCTGGTCGCTGTCTGCAGCGGCGGGGCGAAAAGACTCGGGTCCAGGTCCGCAGGTTCCGGCAGCGAATCGCTCTGCCAGTAGCAGATCGCGAGCGCGGCGACGCTGGCGAACAGGGTCGCACGGACTACCATTCTGGGCTCGAATCCACTCACCGCCTTGCTCCAGTTTCCGCATTTCTCCTTAGCCGCGGAGAAAAATGCGGGCATCTTGTTCAATACCCGGCCAGGAAAGCCCTTTCGAGGGCGCGCGATTCAAACCCCGGAGTGTCACCGGAGTCGGTTGCGTAGCGGTACAGCGCCGCGGCGTAAATCCCCGACAGCGCCGCATTGATCAGGGCGGTCAACACGACGGCGCCGATTACAACGGTCTCCGTCACGACTATCAGAAACGTGGCGTCCAGGGCGCAGGCCAGGGCAAGCAGCACGCCACCGCACGCGATCTCGCCCAGAAAGATCAGCGTGAAGGCGACGGCCAGACCCGATTGGCCGATGACGCCCTCGCTCCATGTGCTCTGGAAAAGCTCGGCGCTTTCCGCGATGGCCTCCAACGGCCCGACCTCGCGCGCGGCGAGCACGGGTACCACGAGGTAGGTCGCGAGCGTCCAGCCCACCCCGAGCAAACCGGCAACGAGCCGCCCAACGAAACCAAAGCGCCCCTGGATCGCGCGCAGCACCATGCCGACGGTGGCCGCGATGAATGCATAGCCAAGAATCGAATTTATCCTCGATACCGCGATGCGCAGGCCGTCGCCAAGCGTGGGGGTTTTGCCGTCGAGCTGCATCATGGCAGCGCCGACCAGCGCGGTGTTGAAGAAGAAAATCACGAAATACTGGCAGAGGTAGAACACAAAGCTCAGCAAGCAGTGCGCTGGCGTGAGCGCCGTGCCGCGGCCGCTCAACACTTCGAGCGCGTGCACCCCGCCCAACGGTAGCGCGAAGGATGCCATGACCAGAACCGTCGCCGCCGCCGAAATGATCGGGAAGGCAAGCAGTCGACGGTCCTTGAGCAATATGGCGCCGCTCGCCTTGAGCAGCCCGATACTGCGATCGAGTCCATCGAACATCAGGCCCATTTCATCGAACATCGCACCTCCGTTTGACGAATGAAAAAGCCGGCGCGAAACCCGATTCCGCCTGATTTATCAAGCCTCAATGCTCATCCTATAAAACAAGCTGCATGATCAAGTACGTGGAATTGCGCGGTCAATGGACCGCAATTTCATCGGCCGCTGCCATGGCGCGCGACTTTGGCGCCGGGCATAGTGCCCGGAACCAACCGTCACCGGGTTGTTGTCGCCGAAATCCGACCATGTCGGCCGCAGTGCCTTGTGGTTCTCGCTGAGTCGGGTCCGGCGCTGGCATAGCCATTTCCCGGTTTGCAACCGGCTTGCCCCGGCCCAGCAGACCGGGCAAACAGGCGGACTAGAACAACGACGGTGATCGATTTCCGCTACGCCCCCTTCCACTTGGCGCGCACAGGTCAAGTTGCTCGCAGCCAAGGAGCGCTCTTGCGGGCCGGGATCGCCGTCTGCACGTTCCGGAAAAACTTGAGAGGCAATTAGCCTGCAAGAAGCGCGGACCTTATACCGTTGACAAAAAGAATGGTGGCACGGCATCAGGAGCATAAATCGCAGTGTCGGTGGAGCAGTCCTGCCAACGCATATGGCCCCCAAAACCTGGCGTGTGCAACTTTTTACGATTGCTTCCACCGGCCCCCGCCCTCTTCCCCGCCAGCATGGCGCGACCTTTGCCGCCCGTAGCGGTACTGCCGCGGGAGAATGCTTGCTCGGCAGCCGGAGCGCCGCAGCGATCAATGCCGTCCGGTCGGTTCACCGCGTACTAGCTCCAGAGGCCAGGGGGCTCCCCGCCGGACGGGGGCCCCGGTTCAGGCCGAGCCGGTCCCGGGCGCCAATTCCCTGAGAATTGGAAGGTCGAAGGGAAACCGGCGCCTCGCGTGGCATTTCCGGGCGCAAGACCCGCCGCGCGTGCGGTCGAACCTCGACCCTGTGCCAGGGTGGCGCACCGGTCCGAAAGGGAACCGGCCCCATTCCTCACACGATCACGGGGATCAAGACCCGCGGATCGGTCACGGACGGCGAAATTGTGCAAGCCGCTTCCAGGCGCCGATTCCCCGGGGGCGCGCCCCTTCGCCGCCGCCGATTCAGGGCACCGGCGAAGCGGCCTTGCCGCTAGTTTTAAACTGTCCACAAATTCCGGTACAACATCGGTTCAACGCAGCGCGCCAACACCATACGGAGACGGGCCGCCCTGGCGGGCTCGGCAGCACGACATGGAAGTGCAGTTCACGCGGGAAGTGGCACAACTGCGCCTGGGCAAGGGCGAGAGCTTCCACGGCGAGGGCATCTTGGCCATCACCAAAGCTCTGCTGCAGTCGGGCGTGGCCTACGTGGGCGGCTACCAGGGCGCCCCGGTGTCGCACCTGCTCGACGTGATGGTGCAGGCCAAGCCCTACCTCGACGAATTGGGCGTGCACGTGCAGGCCTGCTCGAACGAGGCCTCGGCAGCGGCGATGCTGGGTGCTTCCATACATTACCCGCTGCGCGGCGCGGTGACCTGGAAGTCCATCGTCGGCACCAATGTTGCCAGCGACGCGCTCGCCAACCTCTCCTCGCCCGGCGTCATGGGCGGCGCACTGATCGTCGTCGGCGAGGATTACGGCGAGGGCGCCAGCGTGATCCAGGAGCGCACGCATGCCTTCGCGCTCAAGAGCTCGATGATCCTGCTCGACCCGCGGCCCGATCTTGCGCGCATGGTGGCAATGGTCGAACACGGCTTCGCGCTCAGCGAGGCCTCGAACATGCCGGCCATGCTGGAACTGCGCATCCGCGCCTGCCATGTGCATGGCACCTTCGTCTGTAAGGACAACGTCGCGCCACCGCTGTCTACGCTGGCGCGGCAGGAAGAGCCGGCGGCCTTCGACCACATGCGACTGGCGCATCCGCCAGTGACTTTCCGCCATGAAAAGCTCAAGACGGAAGAGCGCATCCCGGCGGCACGACGCTATGTTGCCGAGCACCGGCTCAACGAAATCTTTGCCGGCACGCACCAGGACCTGGGAATCATCGTCCAGGGCGGCCTGTACAACACGCTGGTGCGGGCGCTGCAGGCCTTCGATTTGGCCGACGCCTTCGGCGGCGCCGAGATTCCGATCTACGTGCTCAACGTCGCCTACCCGCTAGTGCCCGAGGAAGTGGTCGCTTTTTGCACGGGCAAACGCGGCGTCCTCCTGCTCGAAGAAGGGCAGCCCGAGTACATCGAGCAGGAAATGGCCACGTTGCTGCGGCGACGGGACATCCAGACACCCCTGCACGGCAAGGGCTGGCTGCCCTCGGGCGGCGAGTACACCGTGGAGGTCATCGCCGACGGCTTGGAGGCTTTCGTCGAACACTACCTGCCGCAGCTGCCCATCGACGGCGGCCGCCAGTGGCTGCAAGGCAACCGCGCGCGCCGCGAGGCGGTAACGCAGCAGCTCGGCGGGCCGCTGCCGCCGCGGCCACCCGGATTTTGCATCGGCTGCCCGGAGCGCCCCGTCTTCGCGGCGCTCAAGCTCGCGCAGCAGCAGATCGGTCGCGTGCACATCGCGGCCGACATCGGCTGCCATTCCTTCGCCATCTTCGATCCTTTTTGCATCGGCCATTCGATCCTGGGCTACGGCATGAGCCTGGCGAGCACCGCCGGCGTATCGCCGATGATGGCCAGACGCACGATGGCCCTGGTCGGCGACGGCGGCTTCTGGCACAACGGCGTCGTCACTGGCGTGCAAAGCGCACTGTTCAACGGCGACGACGTGGTGCTGGTGATCCTGAAGAACGGCTATACCGCGGCCACCGGGACCCAGGACATCATCTCCACGCCCGACGAGCAGATCAAGGCCGCCGCTGTCGACAAGCAGCAGAGCTTGGTGGCCCACAACACCACCATCGAGAAGACCCTGCAAGGTCTGGGCGTGCAATGGCTGCGCACGGTCGACAGCTACGGCGTGGGCCTCATGCGCGATACGCTGGTGGAGGCGCTCACGACCGACTTTGCCGGGCTCAAGGTCATCATCGCCGAGGGGGAATGCCAGCTCGAGCGCCAGCGCCGCATCAAGCCCTGGCTGGCCGGGCAGCTGAGCAAGGGCGCACGCGTGGTGCGCACCAGATATGGCGTCGACGAAGACGTGTGCAACGGCGACCATGCCTGCATCCGTCTGTCGGGCTGCCCCGCGCTGACGATCAAGGACAACCCCGACCCGCTGCAATTGGACCCGGTAGCCACGGTGACCGATGGCTGCGTGGGCTGCGGCCTGTGCGGCGCCAACGCCCAGGCCGCAACCCTTTGCCCGAGCTTCTACCGGGCCGAGGTGGTGCAAAACCCGACCTGGTACGAAAAGCTCTTGGCCGGCCTGCGCGGCGCAGTGCTGCGCCTCTTGCAACCGGCCTGACAGAGCAATGCCCATGCAAAGCGCCCAGCAACGGCCCATTACCGTGCTCGCTTGCGCTCTCGGTGGGGAAGGCGGCGGCGTGCTCAGCGGCTGGCTCATCGACGCGGCGCGCCACGCGGGCTATGCCGCGCAGAGCACCTCGATCCCGGGGGTCGCGCAGCGCACGGGAGCCACCACCTATTACCTCGAGTTCTATCCGGTGCCGCAGGCAGCGCTGGAGGGCCGCCGTCCGGTGTTCAGCCTCTACCCGGTGGCCGGGCAGATCGACCTGCTGGTCTCGTCCGAACTGCTCGAGGCCGTCCGCCAGGTGGGCCTGGGAATGGCCGACGCGTCCCGCACCCGGATCATCTCCGCGCTCGGCCGCACGCTTACGACGGCCGAGCGCATCGCGCTCGGTGACGGCCGCGTCGACGAAGCAAGACTGATCGAGGTGCTGCGTGCGCACAGCCGCGAGCACCACCTGCTGGACATGGCGCGCCTCACGAGCGAGGCAGGCACCGTGGTCAGCGCGGTGATGCTGGGCACCGTGGCCGCCAGCGGCGTGCTGCCCTTCGACCGGGGCGCCTACGAAGCCGCGATCAAGACCGGTGGCCGGGGCGCCGAGGCCAGCCTGCGCGGCTTTGCCATTGCCTTCGACCAAGTCGCCACTGCGCGCCGGGGCCGGGAAGGCATGCGCGAGCAGGTGGCCAACCCCAAACACGCTGCGGCCGCCTCCAGCTTGCCGCCGGCCCTGGCGACGCGCTTTCCGGCCGCCGTGCACGCGATGCTGGCCCTAGGCCATGCTCGCGTAGTGCAATACCAGGACCCAGCCTATGGCGCGCTGTACGTCGAGCGCCTGGCGCGCGTGCTGGAGGCCGAGCGCATAGGCGACCCGGGCGCCGCGCACGGCTTTGCCGTCACGCGCGAGGTGGCGCGCTGGCTGGCGCTGTGGATGGCCTTCGACGACATCGTGCGCGTGGCCGACCGAAAGCTTCGTGCCAGCCGCCACCGCCGCGTGCGCGCCGAGGTGAAGGCCGCTGCGGGGGACGTCGTCAAGCTGTGGGACCTGTTTCGGCCCGGCGTGCGCGAGATCGCCGCACTGCTGCCGCCTTGGCTTGCGCAAGCCTTGGTGCGCTGGGATGCCCGGCGCCAGCAGCGTGGCTTGCAGCCCTGGTCGTTCAAGCTGGCGCTCGCCTCCCACACCGTCAGCGGTGCATTGGCGCTGCGCTTGCTGGCCGCGCTTCGCGGTCAGCGCCGCCGCGGCCAGCGCTACGCGCAGGAGCAGGCCCTGATCGAACATTGGCTCGGCGGCATCGTGCAACTCACGCGCGAGCACTGGGCGCAGGGCTACGAAGTGGCGCTGTGCGCACGGCTGATCAAGGGCTACGGCAATACCAACGAGCGCGGCAAGGAGAACTTGCTGCATGTGCTCGATCACCTGGCCCTGGCAGCCGAGTTCGTCAGCCCGGCCGAGCGGGTCCAGGCCATCGCCCAGGCGCGCGATGCGGCGCTCGCCGACGATAGTGGTAAGGCACTCGATCAGACGCTGCGGCAACATGGCGCTGCGCCGCGCATAGTCAAACCGGTGCCGATCCGCTTCGTTCGACGCGCCGCGGCACCTCCGCCGGCCTGATCCTCGCCGCCATGGGGCCAAAGCATACCCGCTTGGATACCCGATCCCCGACCCTGCCGCGGCAGGCGCCGGGCGCGCTGCGCTGGGGGGCCGGTGAGCCCGCGCCGATCCTGCCTGCGCCGCGCGCGACTGAGGCAGGGGAGGATGCGCAGCGCCGGGAGGATCTGGTGCACGAGTGCAAAACCGGCAGTGACGCGCTCGTGGCACTGCCTTTTCGGAGGCCGGCGCCATGAGCCGAGTTCACACCACGCGCATCGACGTCGAGTTCGGCGACTGCGATCCGGCGCAGATCGTGTACTTCCCGAACTTCTTTCGCTGGATCGACGCCTCGGGTCACCGCTTCTTCTTGGCCTGCGGCCTGCCGCCCTGGCACGAGACGGAGCGCACGCACGGCATCATCGGAACGCCCTGCGT